>Ga0126342_10008241_pt1 | contig 18660 bp, 18 predicted proteins | sample Cyp1metagenome_FD_92528 | JGI IMG/M metagenome (GOLD analysis project Ga0126342, IMG submission 92528) | Coral microbial communities from Lord Howe Island, Old Settlement Bay, Australia - Cyphastrea 1 metagenome | ecosystem: Host-associated > Invertebrates > Cnidaria > Coral ...
GAGCCACAAATCATTGGAAAAACACAGTGTTTCGCGACTTTCCTACCTTTTCGCGCATCTGTATCTTCTGTCCTCTTACTCTTTCTCTTCTGATCTTCTCTCTTCTAATCTTCCTCTTCTCTGCCTCTGCCCTGCTCTGCTTTTCATCTCTCCATATTGTCGGAAGTTTGACTTCTAAACTTCCTTCGACTTATTAATATTAGTTAATATCCCCGAGCTATATATGGCTATGAATCAATACCTATTAATACCATTTTTAGGGGGTTATTCACATCCATAAATCCCAGCTATTTTGATGTGAACTACAACAAGGTTTTGACACACTGCCATGTTTATTCATGATTTTCTGATTGTTCAATGGATTGGTTTAAGGGAAAATTTACAGGAAAGCCCCATACTTAATGGGAAAATCTATGGTTTCCTAAAGTGGATATGTTGCTATAACCGGGGATACATTGGGGATCTATGTTGCAACCTGGAAGTGGATGGTCGTCGTGGCCCGGCATGGCGATTTCCTCACCAAATCTGGGTAGGTGACACATGTCAAGAACTCGTCTCCAACTGATTTTTATATTAAGGCCTCGACATATCGTCATATCTCTCTCTCTCTATATATATATATATATAGAGATATATATTATACATATTAAAAACCAAACTCCAAATTTTACATGACTGGTTGGTGGTTTCAAACATTTTTTATTCTCCATATATGGGATGTTATCCTTCCCATTGACGAACTCATATATTTTTCAAGATGGTTAAAACCACCAATCAATGGATTGGTTTAAGGGAAAATCTTAACCGGAAACCATCGAATTTCCCACTCAATATGGGGTTTCCGGTTTCAATTTTCCCGCAAAAACCAATCCATTGAATCAATCAGATTGACAGTTGCTATACCCTCTGGTAAACTAACATAGCTATGGAAAATAACCATTTTCAATGGGTAAATCCGCTATTTCTATGGCCATTTTCAATAACTATGTTAAATCACCAGAGGGTATATATATGTTTATCAACCATTTTTTTCAATCCCAGGAATCGGTATGAGAAGAAATCGCCCAGTCTACTAAGAAAGGCCCCCGACCTCTTGGAGATGAATGCGAAGCATCGCGAGGCGAGCTTGGCTGCGAGCGAGCTTTGTGGGTCATAGCCTGGTTATATGTAGGATGTCTAAACAATAAATGGTACCATAAATGGTGAAAATACCATATTTATCCCCATAGAAAAAACACATTGTTTTTCTTTTATCCCATGGTTTATACAATGGTATACCATCTGGTAAACGTTTACATAACTATGGAAAATCAGAATTCTTAATGGGTAAATCAACTATTTCGACTGGGCCATTTTCAATAGCAGACTGTTAGTTTACCAGAGGGTAAGAGAACATCCTTTTTTTTCTTTAACATGTGTTTCGATTTCACATGGCCAGCATGCTTGGGCACTGCGATGAGGACGAAAAAAACGCCACAGCGTGGCAGATTGACCTACTGTGGATGGTTGCGAAATCCTGCACCACCAAAAGGATGGTTGAAACCATTTGAAACCCTATAAACACTGGGATAAACCACCTATCAACTGGTGCAAGATTTCTTCCATCCACAGCCACAGTATTTAGGTGGAATGAATATCCATTTACCAGTCAATTTGGTGTGAAGCGAAGCATACCAGGCTTTGATCCATAGCCATATATAGCCATATAAGATGTGTAAATCTGATGACCTCATGCAGCTTGGTGTCACTGGAATCAGGAGAATGACTCGGTGAAAACCAGGCGGGAGAACTATTTACCAAACTTTTCAAGTTTGAGAGTTGTTCTACTGTAATGAATCCAGATATAGACGGGGTGGGTTGATGATGCTTCATAGAGGACACCCATTTTTTGCACAGGAGGGCATCATGGGTTTCAGAAAGAGCAGCCAGGGTAGAACCAACATGGGGATTGAACCGGTGTGCCAAATGCCCTCTGGCAATGACTAACAGTTTGCTATTGAAGCCATGGCCCATTTGCGATGATTTAGCGATATTCACCTAGTAAACATGGTGATTTTCCCGCAAACTGTGACAGATTGGCAGAGGGTATAGCAAGCCGGTGAAGCCTGGGCCTAAATGTGGTATAAGTACATTCCATATTATGGGGGATGATATAGCTATGGTTCTACTGTTCTACCTGTCCATGGACCCATCTTATAGATCCTTTGCCAAGGTTGACCCCCATGGCGCCCTGCCGCCGGCTAGGTGGGACAGGACGATGAGATGCAGGGCTTCTTGGAAGAGGTGGGGGCAGATGTTTCTTGAAACGGCAGGATAATCCCTGGGCACTACCCTAAACATCCCTTGGGTTTATCCTGATGATAGAGCCACGGAGCCATTGTTCCTATTTTGGAATTAAACAACCACCTCATTATGCTTGCTGGTTCATATCCTCCATTTCGGTTGGTGAGTATGTCACAAGATGTATTCAAAACGTCCATGATGAAAAGGCAATTTACCCTCTGGTTATGACTAACATAGCCATGGAAAATCACCATTTAATAGGTAAACCATCTATTTCTATGGGCCATAGCTACGTTAAATAACCAGATGGTAAGTGCAATATTTTCCCAAAGAACCCACCCATTGACGGACCAATGGTGGATGAACATCTCTTTGCCATCCCCATCTGGTGATGCAGTTTTTTTTTTCTTGGGAGTCCACTACCAAAATTAGTAATTTTGAAATCACCGATTTGCACATGCTACATCCATGCGTCCGATGTTCCAGGCGCGGGTTATTTGCTAAAGTTGTGATCCTTGCAACCCAGAAAATTAATCTAGCAACAGCAACATATGTTAGGGGTGGTTATTTCAGCATTCTATGAGGGTTGGCACCCAGGAATTTAATTGATAACAGAGGGGAAGACATGCCTTTCTGGAAACCTTAGGCATCAGGAAGTTAGTGCCAAGCTTCATTCCTCTGAGAATCTAAATTCCGGCTAGAAAGGTCAGGCACCAGGATTTTAATCTCAGAAAGGTCTGACGGTCAGGACCCCCAAAATCACCCAGTTATTTTCCCAGGACAGGACTATTTTGAGGGGTGCACCAGATGGGGATCTTTGCCAAATGATATATATATATATACATATATATATATGTACATATATATATACATACAGGGTGGTGCCCCATAGTTAGCTAAGTTGGTGCAAATAAGTCCCATAACTATGGTTTTTGTTGGTGATATATCTATAGTTAATGGGATTTGTTTACCCCTTTATAACTTGGGGGGCACCACCTTGTATATACTAATTTGGCCCTTTCTTCACGACCGGCGACCTGCGAACGATACCCCCTTTTTTGAAAGGCCATGCATCCCGAGTTCGGTCGGTCAACCCCCCCAAAAAAAAATGCTGGAAAAATCGCCAAGCCCTGCGAGGATGTAAAGAGGTCGTTCGGAGCCTGTGGACAGGCGATTGGGATTGGTGACCCGAGGTTGAAAAGCAACCATTGTCTGGGGATATGTCCTCATATGGATTATATATATATATGATATATGTGTGCAGAATTGGGATAGAGTAACTTCCGATATGATATTTAGATATATTGGGGGTTGAACCAAGAAACATAGTGATTTAAGCAGCAAATATAGGGATATAATGGGAATACCACACATTCCATAATCGGGAAGATTGGCATATAATCGGGATAAACAAACGCACCATTTTACAGGCATAATGAGATATAATCTGGATATACGGTGATAGACGATGTGATATTTGCGTGTGTCTGAAACTGGGTATACCCCCGATGCAAATACGACCGTGGCTAAGGCGAAGGTCACACACTGGTAGAGTTCCAAATTCGGCAAGCCAAAAGATGATCAAAATCGATTGGTCACGGATAAGTTTTTTTTTCTGCGCTGAATGACCAACATCTGTTGTTTTGAGGGTGCCAGGTTCACCACTGCCTGGGGACTTTCAGGGTTTTTTCATGTACGATTTCCATCGATTTCCATGGATTTCCCAAGCATGTTTGGATGTTTGGAGAAGCATTTGACCAGATATGGAGGTTTCCAACAAATAGGGGGGGTACCTCCAAATCATCAATTTCGGTAGGATTTTCCATCACAAGTCATCCATTTGGGGTACCTCCATTTTAGGAAACCTCCATATACACATTAGACGATTATTATTACTATTATTATTCAAATGGCACATAGAAAGTTCGTTGATTTACCTACTAAAGATGGTGATTTTCCATGGCAAACCGTTAGTTTCACCTCGTTTTTGCCAATTTTTTGGACATTCCCAGATCCCAGATCCGCTACGCCAGGATGGCTTCACGTTGTAGCGAAAAGAACTGCACGTTGGAATCATCGTTGGTATCCTTTGGTGATGTGACAGTTTGCTATGGGAACATGCACCACACACACACATATATATAAATATAAATACGCAAATCTATCTATAGCTATGTCTCTATCTATATCTATCTCTCTCTCTATATATATACTAATTATATAGATAGATGTTTCACCACGATTTACCTAGTATAAATTGGGTGAGTTTCTTCAGTTCGCAAAGTGTAACATTAATCAGAGGGGATAGCAACCCAATGAACCCTGGGCTCGGCTCGGGTTGACATTTCAACTTATGGGGGATGATATACTGTAGCTATGGTCATACCTATCAGTAGACCCAACTGAAAACACCAAACCCTAAGGGCCCTAAGCCACCTGAGCCATGACATTGATGGAAACAGGTGGAGCATCCCGCCGACGGAGGATGTTTTGCGTTGGATCATGCCATGGACTGAACGTAGCTGTAGACTCCAACAACGGAAAAGAGGGTCCAACCAAGTCTTGGAATTTCCGAGCCAAGACGGAATCTCCCGGAATGAAACGATAGCCCGATAGCCTGAAATCAAATGGGCGCAAGCAAGGATTTTCCAGGCATTCAACAGGATCGTGGAATTGAGTTACCCTCTGGTAAACTAACATAGCTATTGAAAATGGCCATAGAAATAGTTGATTTTCCCATTAAAAATTGTGATTTTCCATAGTTACGTTACTTTACCAGAGGGTATTTATATTGTCACAGACTGTCACAGGGTTTCATCCAACAAAAATGAGGAATCTACTGGGAGTAAGAAAAGCCCCTCGTTAAACCTATTCCAATGGATCCAATACACAACCAGTCTTTCCAAAGGGTTCCTCTGGTAATTTAACATAGCTATTTAAAATTGCCCCCCTTGACTCTTGACAGTTGATAATGCTATTAACATGGAGATTTTCCATAGCAACCATAGCAAAGTGTCAGTTTACCAGAGGGTATGTACTTTATTTGCCACCTTAGGGGAAGGGATCACCTTTTTTTTGGGGGCTCCTCTCAGTCCTCATCAAAATGACACGCCAGGCAGTTTGGCTCGCAGACAAACCCTGACGGGTTTTTTCATGTAGGATCACATAGGCCGATGAGTTTTAAACGAATCAATGAATGATGAAGTGACCCCAAAACTATCTCCTTGGTAGTTTCATGGCTATCCCCCATCCCACAATTCAGCCAGACTTTTCAGCAATCTCAGAGTGTTTGTTTTTGTCCATTCCTGAGTATCCCAGAAAGAACAACTCTGCTTTTGCAGTGTACACTTGTCCACTTGCTTGGTTCCGTTTTCCTCTAAAAAAGAGGTATCTCTCCGCTTCAGAGTGCGGCTAGGAGAGCATGAAAACGAGATCTCTGGCACCACGAAAAAACAGCCTGACCGCATGACCCAATGACGACCCAACAGATCCGGACCGGACGCTCTGCCACAGGATGGAGGTACGATGAAGAGAATTTTGGTTGGGAGGATGCTCGACCATCATAAGAGACATGAAATTGACATTGACATTGACATCAAATATCATCTGCTTGGTGGTTTGGAACATTTACTGTATTATTTTCCATGTCATATATGAGATGTTATCCTTCCCATTGACGAATACTCCATCATTTTTCAAGATGGGTAGGTCAACCACCAAGCAGGAAAAAAAAAATCACTGTCAATGCTACTTTCTTCAGTTTGCAACTGGGCACAGGGTCGAGACTCCGAGTGCTTGGAGACCCGACATTGGTGATTCGTCCGAAAATTTTGAGGTTGTTTAGCCACAAAATATCATTTGGCGGATCAGCTTGCATTCTACTTGCACGTTCTCCATTTATATAAGATATTCTAAGATTATATGATATATGAGTTACCGACGAAATTAGCGGAAGACCAAAGTAGTTGGGGTCGTGGACTTGGGATTTCAAATTTCTGCGGAAACCTTCACCACCGATAGGGGACCACTCACTTTGGCCATGTCCATTGCGGGAGGTGATCACCTTGCAAGTGGGTCACTTCGCCAATCATGTCCGGACCAAAACCGGCGTGTGGGCAGAGGTGAGCCATGAAAGTTATGGCCTGGTTGCTGATGAAATTAAGGAGTTATACCAACTGGATACCAACTGCTTGGTTGATTGCTTATGAAATAAGGAGTTCTACCAACTGGGTAGTAGAGATTATGATACCAACTGGAGTTATACCAACTGGGCAGAGAAAGTTATAGCCATGAAAATTGTGGAGTTCTACCAACTACACTGGTTCTTAGAGATTATGATGGCCCGTATGATCGGGACACCGTTTCAAACCTGTATTTGTTATGAGATGGCTCAGGTAAAGTTGCTGGACGCGCTGTTGAGGACCAAAAAATATACACTCACTGAATTTGCACCTGGAACCTACATTATATATATACTGTAATATATGTATATATACTGTAATATATATATATATATATGTATACTGTAATATATATATAGACATATATATATATACACACTATATACTGTAATATATATTTATATTATATTATATTATATTATATTACATTATATTATATTATATTATATATTATATATATTATTATATATGGCCATGTTCAATAGGACAATCATCTTTCCCAACCTCCCCACATGGCCATGGGTATCCAGGTTTTTTCGTTTTGGACTGCGAATCTGGCTGGTGATGACGCCCCGTGACCCCTTAAAAAACGGTGGGTTTCAACCATGAGAAACGGCCAGCCGCTGGGTACGCCGAATGGGGAGACGCAGTCTATGGGGAAGCACCCCGAAGTCAGCTTACCCTCCAGCAGTCAAACTATGGTTTATGGTACGCAAATAACGAACTAGTTACTGGGGCGAATCTAAACCAACTTATATCTTGGGGGCCTCACATTGTAGCCATTTTTCACATCCACCGATGATTTTAGATGATTCTTGCCATTGAAACCGCCATTGCCAGGGGATTTCCACCGATTCATGGCTTTTTCAAACCAATGTGACAAGCCCAGATAGCAAGACCATCCGAAACGAACATATTTTTTGTGGTTCTTGGTGGTTCAGAAGCCCTTTACAGAAAAAACACATTTCATTGCACTTTATTGAAGAGCAAGTGGGCAGCTGAGCGACCCCCTTGCCCCATTTACATAATATTAAGATTGAGAGGTGTTAGTTTTTTTTTTAAAATTGACACCCACATACTACGATGTTGATAGGAACAATGATGGTCCGTTGGAAGTGAGTTCGTGTATTTTCGGAAAAAACACAGATCTCAAGATATCTCAAGTACGTCAATTCGCGTTTGGTTGCCTGAATCTATCCCAGACGCTGGATGATTCAACCCAGTGGGGTAATCACCTCTAAGATTTTCACCCAATCTTTTTCCCACTTTCATCCACTTTCTCAATCTTTTCCATTCCATTTTTGATTGGATTGGTTTTGTTGGGAAAATTTTCACCGGAAAACCAATCCGATTTTCCCATGAAGATCATGGGGCTTTCCGGTTTCGATTTTCCCGCAAAAACCAATCCATTCCATTTTCCCACCATTTTTCCGTGAAAAAAAGGAACCTTCGTCGAACGTCCCCAGGTCGGAGCTCATTTCTGGAACTTCCAAGATGAGTCCGCCGCCCACGAGGTGCACTTTAAAAGCATGAAATTTTCTAAGTCCTGCGCCATCCACGAGTGGGACCTGAACTTGATACCCTCTGGTAAACTAACGTAACTATGGAAAATCACCATTTTTAATGGGAAAACTCACTATAAATGGCCATTTTCAATAGCTATGTTAGTTTACCAGAGGGTATGTGTTACCATCTGGTGATTTAACATAGCGAACTGGCAAATCCATGAGATAAATATGGAGGTTTCTAGCCGGGAAAATCATCTGTAAATGATTTAAATGGTCCATTTTCCATAGCTATGTTAAATAACCAGAGGGTATATGTTGAGACCGTCAACCATCGATTGTTTGCATATGGTAAATTAACTATCAATTGTTTATATATGGTACATGGTTATGGCCAATCAACCATCAATAATTGATATATGTTGACCATGGGATTTTATCATCAACCAAATCACGAGTAATGTCAACCCCAGATCAACGTTAAGCCTTGTTGATTAATTGGGTTGGTTGCCTCAAAGTGTTGATAGCCAATTAAACAATGCAGGGTTTACACATCTGAGGTTGACATTTTACGTTCGTTTCATGCATATTTCTTGTTTTTATTTGATGAATTTCAACTGTAGAAATGTTTCACGATGATCCCCAACGACTCATAGACTTGGGATGAAACAATCGGGTTCTAATGGGATTTCACGCTGTTATGGCTCGATGTTCTTCCCCCCATGTTGGAAAATCCTAGGTTTTGACCACCTGATTGGCCTTGGCCATGGCAGGAGCTGGAAGAAGACGATTCGACCCTGGGCAGAAAACAGGAAGGATCCAGAAAATCCAAGAAGAACAGGGGAGTTGAGCAACAAAAGTCGGATGTTACCAATGAACTAAGATGGATTTCAAGCTGACTGGGGATTTTTTTGTTTGCTTCTGACCAAACTCGGGATGTACTGTAATCAATGAGAATCAGATTTTTAGTAAACATGAGGATCAAACCAAGAAAATGGAAGTAAACCGACTGGGGATTCTTACCAGAGACCGACGTTGGAGAATTGGGCCCAATAAACCCCAAGCCCGAGACTTATTATAATGGGCTAGTTGAAGATTTAATTTAGCAGTTGGCCAAGTTTGACACTCTCTGGGATGGTCAGTGTCAAATTTCTTGATGGGTTGCATCCAGAGTTTGATGAACATGGGCTGTGGCATCCCTCTTTTTTCCTACTCAAACATGGTCAAAGCGCAGTTTCTGTTGATTCGAAATCATGTTGGCCCACCATTTCTGGTGCTTTGGGTGCTTTGGATCATTTTTTCATCATCCCAACGGACGAACTCCATCATTTTTCAGAGGGGTTGGTTGAAACCACCAAGCAGTTCTAGGATGTTAGGTTAACTCAATAACAATCATAATAATAACAATAATAATAATGATAACAATGATAATAATAACAATAATATAACTCAATAAGAATATAATAAGTCAATAATCATAACCATAATATAACTCATATTTTTTCAGGTCTTTCTCAACCACCTTGGGCGCCTTGGATGCCTTGGATCTCCGTTGGATCTGCGCGCCTAGGGTGGACTATTCCAGGCTCTTCCAATGCGTTGAAGTTCAGGGTGTGGCCACATGGAGGCCGATGCGGCCCATGGTGCTGGTGCACCCGTTCCGAAACACAGGCGTTTTAGATAGGGGTTTCCTAAATTGATACCCGAAAATTGCTGGATGATAAGGCTTGATAAGGGAAAATCCTATGAAAATTTAGATGAAAATAGATGAAGACCCCCATGTCAGGAAAGCTCCATTTGGGTGTTGGGAAGTTTTCTTTTGCATTTTCACTGGGTGTTTTTCCAAACAATTGTCAATGGGAATTTTAGGATCCTAAATTGGAGGTACCTACCATATATAAGGCCTATTTTTTAGGCCTATGTAAGGGAATATACCCACAAAATATGGCCAGAAATATGGTACTAACGTAGCTCCATTTTAGGACCCTGGAATGACCATTGACAATTGGGAAAGATTCGCATGTTTTAATTGTTGCACTTTGTTTTCCAGTTTTCCATGGTGCCAAAGTGATCAAAGTGGTGAGGCCCCTGTATAAGAAGCTCAGTTGCTCTTCAACTAGGTTAACTATGGTTTATGGTGGATATATCTAGACTCTTCAGCAGAAAAAACAGTAGTTTTCCTTAAGTTGGAAAAAGGATTTGAGCTAAATCCCATTCTTGGCTAGTTAGGTTAGTGATAATTCTGATTTCTTGTCGGTTAAATCCAACATTTGTTGAATATGCATCCTACATGTGTTTTGAGTCGGCACCAAAGGGGATGTTTTTTCCGGCGAGGGACTAAGGAATTGATTTATTGTAGGTTCAAGAGCCTGGTGTGGCTCAACCTTCTACTTTCTAATTATACGTATATATATATACACATATTTTAATACAGATGATTAATACAATATATGCCAATAATATATATATATATATATATATATGAGTCATATATACACACTGCTTATATATATATATATAATGATACTAGCTGTATTATATGTATATGATATATGTGTACATTATTTATTCTGTCTGCTACATCCCAGTGGGCAGGCCGCGAGTCTTATCCATCGATCGAAAGGGCGCCAGCGGCGCCACGGCGCATGGTGCTGTGGTCACGACCAACGGCGACGGGGCGCGGGACGACGAGGCCTGTGAAGGGCTTTGGATTCCACCAAATGATGGGGGTTTCTGAGTCGTTCGCAAATTTATACTGGTGAATGGGGCCCTTGTTCGATAGCGTGAAGCGTTGCCTGAACTAAGTGGCTGAATTCTATGGTTTATGGTAGATATAACGAACTAGTTCATGGGGGTTATAATGGTTTATAAACCAACTTATAACTGGAGGACCCCATCCTGTAGTGGTGAATGGGTTTTTTAGAAGAAGTAAACATGAATGAAATTTGAGAAGTACTTCATAGATTGTGCTATAGATTCCTTGCAGCTATATATTGAAGAGAGGCTGACTTAGTCAGCACCCACTGATTGGAATCAACTCATAACACATAGGATTGATTAGTGGCTCAGGTTACACAGCTTGCTTGTAAACGCAAAGAAACATAAGGGGACATAGCAACAGTGATTCTCAATCAATTAGTTGCTACGTTGAGAAATGTTCAGTTTGGTGGAGATTGTGTTTGTTGATGTCCTCTCCATCAAACTCTTAATTTTGTTGCACCGTGCAGTTCAGCCTCCCAAGCCTCCCAAGGCTGGTCATCTTGACAAATGAAACACAATTTCCATCTTCGAAGTGCTGAACATCTAGACCCAGGTGGACATGGTTTAAGATTTATTACTAGTATATCCATGTATTACAAGTTATGTAGTGCATTCCTCCTAGAAGGTTTGCTGTTTCGATCGCCATTTGCTAGTGCTTTCATCATCCCCATTGTTTCTTCGGTATCTCTCGAGTTTGCTGCCCAGATCCACTTTTTGCATCCATTTTTTTTGGTCAATCTTCACCGCCTGTATCAACCCCTTCATATTTGTTGGGCACCCTGATAGATTTCTGCGGCATTTACCCTGTGGTAATTTGTTACATAGCTATTGAAAATGGCCCATTTATAGATGGTTTACCTATCAAAAATTGTAATTTTCTATAGCTATGTTAAATTCCCAGAGGATACAACTCCAAATCTGGTTGGTGGTTTCAAACATTTTTTATTTTCCATTTCATATATGGGATAATCCTTCCCATTGACTAATATTTTTCAGAGGGGTAGGTCAACCACCAACCAGAAATATATTTCTTTTTTTCCCAGTTTGACCAGTGATGCAAAACCAAAAAATCGGATCCAAAGCGGTCACGGTGGCACCGGTTACCACCCCCTTTTCAATCGATGGTTGGTCAGCGAAGTTGGCGGGGGAATCCCAGTAATGGTTTGTTTAGTCGGCGATTTTTGAGTTTCCCAATGGAACATCCACCATGACTGGGGAATCGATTAAGTGAATATGGATTTTATTTTTTTGGGACCCCTTGTGAGCAAATCCAAGAATGTATGACTGATTGTTGAATCAATCCCCAAATTTGGGTTATTGCTGATTCCCAGTTCAACATCCATCAATTAGCATTTAAAAGAAATGCAGAAGTTTTTCATAATTCCCAATGTCCATCAACAATCAACGAACCTTTAAAACAATTCCAAAAGTTCCAACCAGTAGCAATTCCCAGTTCCCCATGTTTTCTGTTGATTTATGTTTTACTTACTGGTGCGTTTTACGTAGGGAATTTGAGGGAATGATCCAATCCATCACTAGTAATGTCATCATCCCAGCAACCCCCAGCAACCCATCCATTGCCTGCGTTTAGCACCAGTAAGTTTATTGAGCCTCCCCATCTCCCCCCCTCCAGGAGGTGGCGGTGCAAAACCTGCACACCGACAGCTGGGACGGACAGCTGGAGTTGTTGAGATCTGAAGTGGTGCCCTGGTGGATCACGACCTTGAGCCTTAACATAGCTGCGATAAAAATGAATGTTCAGACAGGACATATCTGATGAAATGGAAACTACTCATGTTGTTTTCTTATTGACATGGAAACAATAGATGATCTTGATAATCATTTTTATCAAATAAATATCCAGTTCAATTGCTAAGCATGTGGAATAAGATCATTCATATGTTAACACATCCTTCCAAAGATGGAAATAAACCACGAGTTACGGGTCGAAAGAGTACTTTACAGAAAAACTTAAGACTTTTTTCAGGGTCATGTTAATTTTTGGGAGGGTAATTCATAGGTTTTGATCCATCCCCTGTACCGTGTGCAACGACTATTCGGTCCTGCACCCCCTTGCGCTTGGCTCATGGCCGGTCTCAGATATATCCAACTTTGCAGTAATCCAGCATATATAAACCCCAGTGAGATGTTGGTTTATGAAAGCCATTAACTATTAACTATATATAATTACCCTCTGGTAATTTAACATAGCTATGGAAAATCACCATTTTTCATGGGGAAACTCACTATAAATTGTCATTTTCAATAGCTATGTTAAATTACCAGAGGGTAATACATTTATCTATGTACCATAAACATCCATAAAGCATAGTCAACCTAGGTATAAACCAATTTGCCTATCCTTCAGAAGCCCCTTCTTCTAGGACCTGAAGGGTTGACACTTGGAAGCCTGGAAAGTATGGGAAAACATCATCTCTACCATCCCGGAAGTACTTAATTCTCTCTTTTTGGGGGTTAGTATCTTGTAAATCTGTGGTAAATTAACATAGACCCTGAAAATCACCCATTTATAGTGGTTTCACTCGTCTTCCAACCCCGATGACTGGCAGGGTCTATGTTAATTTACTGGAGGGTAAAATGTGATTCACTTTCTTGGATCATCTTGTATTCCATTGCCCAAATTGTGACCCTCACGACCCCACATCCTGTCATGCCACGTGAACAGATCCAAGACTAAAGCAGATTGCTTGGGCGGAGCAGCAATTAAGGGAGTTTCTAGAGCCCACGTGATATTTTTCATTATTTTTCTATATTTTTCTCTGAGGTATTGTTGTAAGTGGAGAGCAAGTATGACAGTATGACAATGAAGTGATAAATTGGACACGCCCACTTTGGGGACTCACGATTCCACAACTATTACTCAGATATGCTAACTTGAACATTTGCATCCAAGTAGTAAATTCTCTATTCTTGAGGGTGACGTCCCATGTTTTGTGAATGGGAGAGGTTGGACCCTTCATGTTCAGGCCCCAACGTGGTGGGTGTATGCAAAGGAGCGCCCATGAGAAATGATACGATGGACCACTGTAGGTTGAAGAAGTGATAGTTAACCATATAGTGAGGCTTACAGGAACAAAAACTGCAGTAGAGAATCACGCGTAGTGGAGAAATGGTTGGCCTTGCTCCATCGGGTATCTGGTGCGGCTAGCTGAGATGACATTGCGTTGGTTCGTGGGGCTGTGGTGCTGCTGAGGTTCACCTCATAGTGGTGATCAACAGAGCGCCCCGGTGCGCACCAGAGCTGACGGGGTGGCAACGAAGAGACTCCGCCAGCGACCGGCTCTAGTGACCGGCTAGTGACCTTCGGAGGGGTCAGACCAGTATGCTGGACCTACCCAAAGGCGTGAAATATTGTGAGATGGTCAGGTGCCTCGTGCTGCAGGACCTGCAGGACCTCGTGCTGCGTTGCGCAAACTGGGAATGCCTTTCTTGATGGCTTGCCGCATGGGAAATCCTCATATTGTTGTAGATGCATATGGGTTTACCAGTTTTACCAAAATTCCGTCACCCAGGTGCCCAAACATCCCTTCCAAGTGGACCTTGAGGCTGAGGCATTGGGGATTTTATCGGGACATTTTACGGTGGATTTGTCAGAGTGTCTATATATTTCTTGGGAAGTTGATTTGGATGACTCAGTCCAACTGCTGATTTCAGTCATATTTCATCAACGATGAACAACATGTGGAAGTGTGGGAGTTTTTGTGAAGATGCGGATTTTGAGGACCTGAGCTGCAGCCGATTTTCTGGATTTCTGATTCATTTCCAGGGTGATTGGTTGGTGAACGGGTCAACTGGACATTTCAATGAATCAAACTGTCATTTGATCCAGGAACATTAGGTACAGGGATTTCAGTGTACATGGCGATTGGTTAATGATAGGTTAGTAATAGTAGGCTAACAGTTGCTTTTTGGTTGCCGCTTTCATGCAGGAATGTTTTTACTTTTTCCTGCGTTTTACTTTTTTTTGAAGGTATCTAAACATCTTGGGACATGACAACCTTTTCGGATATCGACATGTCGAAATGTGGGATCGCCGGGATGTCGAAATGAAAAAGCTTCGGATCTGAAACTATGTTTTTTTGAACATAATCTTGAAGACTGTAGCGACGAGTCTAGTTTTTTGCGTTTGCCAAACATTTGTTCAGATTTTTTGGATATTTGAGAGCAAGTCGAAACGATGAAAACCGCCACTGATATATATATATATACACTAGGGGAAAAATCAATTTGATGACCTTATTCAATGCTTTACATAGATTATCCATGTATATCCATGTACTTGAGCAGGAAATTTGAGGTGCCGGGAAAAATCAGATGTGAAACAACTAGGAAGATAACCAGCAAATCGTGCAGATTTCAATAATCATCTGGCTTTTCAGGCTCTGGAAGATGGAGAACAACGAGGTGCGATTGGAAAACGAGGTGGTAGGATGGCTGGAGTAGATGTCGACCTAGCTCAATGGCCATCTCAGGAACCGATTCATTGGAGGTACCTACCATATATAAGGCCTATTTTTTAGGCCTATGTAAGGGAATATACCCACAAAATATGGCCAGAAATATGGTACTAACGTAGCTCCATTTTAGGACCCTGGAATTCCCATTGGCTAGCTGGGCCACAAGGGCATTTTGATCCCTGAAGGTCAATCCTAAATCGACAAAATCCTCGGGCAAGATCCATGGTCAAAGTCCGTCTACCGTCCATGGAGGATGGGGCCCCAGTTCGTGAACGCTAAGTTGGTGAACACAACTATAATAACAATAGTGTATGATACTTATAACTATATTTAGATGGGGTTATAAACCAACTTATAACTAGGGGGCCCCATCCTGTGGAATTTTTTATATGTACATTTCCAAGATTATCGAGGAGTGCTAGTGGGAATTCTATGGAATTCTGGGATAAGCATGATAAGTTCAATGATAAGCCATTACGGGAAGATATGGGAAGCCTATCAAATCCTATCAACCAACTAGTAGAACGGGGGTGACTTAGAGGTAAACATGGGTACACCCAGTACTAACCTCATATTTTTGAAGTCATACTGTAGAGACACCCACATGGAAGTCACCCAATGGTTTTGGACATGCATGTGTTGTCCCTTTCAAATGTGGCAATATGTCCCATCTATATTTTGGTAATTATCTCTCTTTTTGAATCTGCTCATATCATATCATGACATTGACGGGCTGATAAATGCTAGCCACTTACTTTATAGATCTTTCTAGAAAGTTGTTCACATTGTACAGATGTAAATGTTGTTGTGGCATATGGAGGTTTCCTAAAATGGGAATACACCAAAATCATCCAAAAATTAGACCATTCTAGTAGATTCTAGTATTGAAACACATTGAAACCCATGGTGACTCGGGGATCCTCCATGACTTACAGGATGGGGCCCCCCACTTATAAGTTGGTCTACAAACCATTATAACCTCCATTAACTAGTTCGTTATATCTAAATAAACCATAGCTAAGCTGAGCCACTTATAAGGCAACTTAGCTATCTTGGGGGCCCCATCCTGTAAGAATCCCCCCCAAAAAATCGTGGATCGGAGCTCCCAGGCATCAAATCTTCGGCCGAGTGCGCCCGTGAGCGAAGGTGCTACTGCGATGTGGACCTACAAGCCACAAGCTATCTGCTATCTATCTGGGTAAATTTCATCACGACCTCACTGCGACCGAACCCTGGAAATCATGGTTTATTTTAGGGGGGTTCATCCCAAAATGGCCTTATTTCAGGTTAGTGAATTACTATAATTTACCCAGATCTATCCAATATATAACGTATAAACACAGATCATCACAGATCTATAATACCAGTGGACATACGACTTATATGTCTAGATAGAGAGACGGACTCCGCCGGACAGATTGATAGCTAGCTGGATAACTAGAGAGATGAATAGGTAGATAGATGGATAGATGAATTAGATGGATTCGATTAGCTTAGTAGACCCTATCCTACTCGATTCTATTCGGATAGGATTCTGATAGGATAGGATAGAATAGACGGATAGATGGATAGAGAGATAGATAGACAGTTATATATATATAGGTAGATAGATAGATAGATAGACAGACAGACAGACAGACAGACAGACAGTTACAATTTCACCCTAATCACTCCAGTAATCTGATAGTTCAACATATTTGCCCAGATACAAGTGGGAGGTTTTATCTTTCCATAGCCGGAGCCATCTCTGAAATTGGAAGCCACTTCTTGTAGTTCCCAAGCTTCGAGTTTGGCATCCGGGGTGGTTTATCCAACAACAACAACAACAACAACAACAACAACAACAACAACAAGAACAACAACAACGTTTGTCCCCTTGAAATTTACAAATTTACAGGACAGGAGATTTACCACATATTTACATAATTGGCTTGGCTCCATGTGAGTGGTCATTTTTTTTATGGTGTCATGGGGCAGTCCGGAAGTACGGAGGAGGGAGTGTTTTTTTTTTTGTCTTTTTTTTTTTCCGGAAGAGAACTGGTTGGTGGTTTGGAACATGACTTTTATGTCTTTCCATATATTGGGAATGTCATCATCCCAACACACTATTTTTCAGAGGGGTAGGTCAATCACCAACCAGATAAGGATGACCGATGTTTTTTCAATGTTGCATTTGTCTCTTACCTACAATGTGAGGCCCCCCAGTGATGTTAGTTGGTTTAGATTTGCCCCAGTAACTAGTTCGTTATTTGCGTACCATAAACCATAGTGAAATTGGAGTTATGTTCACCAACTTAGCTATCATAAATCAGCTATAAATCCCATTAAAACTCCATGTTTGTTGGTTAAATCACCATTTTCCTATGGTGTTTCTTGGGGGCCTCACATTGTATGGATTATGAGCCCTGGCCCCTCCCCTGCTCCAAGTCTGACCGAAGGTACAGCTTCGGCGAGACGGTGCGAACGTGGAGCGATTACCTGAAGGTCAGGGTTGTGACAAAAACATACCTAGATGGAGGAAGTTTCCATATGGTCAATGGCCATTTCAAGATCCTAAATTGGAGGTACGTTAGTACCATATTTCTGGCCATAGTTTGTGGGGATATCCCCTTACATAGGCCTGAAAAATAGGCCAAAAATATATGGAATCGGTACCTCCAATGAATCGGTTCCTGGCCAGCATGGCCATTTCCATATGGGGGTTTTCCATAAAGGGGGATCCCCAGTAGCTGGTTGGGTACCACCATTTGAAAGGAACCCCCAATATGTATCCATATGTGCCATGCTCAAAAGTTGGATCATATTAAGCTTATTAAACCATTTTTTGAAGGGATTGCTGCCATGAACCCAGTTCATAGGGATTTATATGCCCATTATGTCTGGATTCCAATTATAGGATGGATGAAAATAGACCAGGTACCATACTTTGACCATGGCACATACGTTTTTTTTGTAAAAAACCTGGCTCGTGGATGTGCCCTCCCTCAAAATCGTATGATATGTTTTGACCCATCCCAATAGCATGCTGTTTTTTTAAAGGAATATTTCTGGTTATGGTATGTTATGGTCAAAAGGCTCGTAGCCTGGTGAACGCCAACATATTCAATGGACTTCAATGGATGTATCATCCCAAAATAGATAGATAATGATAGATATTAATTAATATGGCTTAGTAGCTTCTGATCCATCCCCATCTACGGTTATGGGGTCAGCAGTTCAAGTCTATGCTCCCTCAAAATGGCGACAGCATGACACCGAGAATTTTGAAACACAACCCCAAATCTTTGGAAGATAAGCGTGTCGACTAATAGCGTATAAAATCCATTAAAATCCTACAAGGTGGTGCCCCATAGTTAGCTAAGTTGGTTTATAACTCCCATAACTATGGTTTATGGTAGATATAACTATAGTTAATGGGGTTTATAAACCAACTTATAACTGGGGGGCACCATC
>Ga0126342_10008242_pt1 | contig 18658 bp, 17 predicted proteins | sample Cyp1metagenome_FD_92528 | JGI IMG/M metagenome (GOLD analysis project Ga0126342, IMG submission 92528) | Coral microbial communities from Lord Howe Island, Old Settlement Bay, Australia - Cyphastrea 1 metagenome | ecosystem: Host-associated > Invertebrates > Cnidaria > Coral ...
CCCAACATCAGCAAATCAAGAAATTGTTGAGGCCAGAAATTTTTGTTCGGAACAAGAATCTTTGGTCATTAGCAAAAGCCACAAAAAGGAACGTCGTTGGAGGGACCAGGTATATATATATATTTATTCATGGATATACCCTTATCTAAAGGGACTTATATAGTTCGCTATGTTAGTTCGAAGCGCTAGGATCAGGTGCTGCACCTCCTCCGCCAGCGCGCCGTTTGTCAAAGCGCCAGCAGCGCTGGCAGCGCCACGGCATTGCACCTGGCGGCGCAGAATGGACACCGGGAGGTGGTGGAGGCCTTCGACGAAGGGCCCTTGGGGAAACTGCCAGGTTGATGGGTTGATGGATGATAACTGGCCAGCTTATTGTAGTTTAAACATGTTTAAACATGTTCCCCGCAACCCTCTGGTTCGCCCACACTCAAACAACATCCAAACAATATGATATACTTATCACCAGAGGATGAATGAAAACACTGGCTATACGCAGTGATTTTGACTTTAAGTTTTCAGGATTTAGGGTTTTAATTTGGGGTTTAGGGTTTTAGGTTTTAAGGTTTTACGTTTTAGGGTTTTGGTGTTTGTTGTTTTGGAAAGCAAAAACCTTGAACCCTGCGCAGGGATTTGAGCATGTCAAAGGATATGAGGCATTGGCCGCGGGCAAACCTAGGGGTTGCAGCGAACATGTTTAAACTCATGGTTGATTGGTGATGATACTGCTGATTTTAGTTGAATCCATGGGGAAAACAATAAAAAACGATGGATTATAATTATACTGGTTTAATCTTGGTTTAATTGGGAAAGCCCATTGATGATTATATGGGGAGTATACCAAAGGTAAACTAACAGTTCGCGAACTGGAGAAATCACCATTTTAGAGCTAGGTAGATCAACGAACTAAATATAATTTTTCAATACCTATATTAAATTACCAGAGGTATACTTTGGCATTCTTTTGAATTAATAGAACTACTTATAAATGATAAAATAGGATTTGACATATCATATAATAATATATAGTAGATTAGTAGGGAATTTAATATAAGAGAATCATATCATATTTAGTGGTTTGGTTATTGCAAAGGATTCTACTACCTGGTTTTTCCCCACCTGCCAGGTGAGGATCTCTGTTTTTTTTTCAAAGGTGCAACTCCTTCCTCCTCCTCCTCCTCCTCCTCCGCCTCCTCCTTCTCCTCGTCTCCTCCTTCTCATCGTCTCCTCCTCCGCCAGCTCTGGATGCAGCTGGGCACGCCTGGACCCGAACACATCACAGAGAATACCAGACAGATTGCACATAGAATGCCAGATAGATGTACAAACTCTATTCATCTTGCGGTGCCAGATAGAATGTCATGTCAGAATATATGTCAGATGCCAGATAAAATGTTGTAGAATATATGTCAGATAGAATGCCAGACAAAATGCCAGATAGAATGTCCGGAAATATACCAGATAGAATGCCGGAAGAATGTCAAAAATAATATGTCAGGGCGGGGATCACTCCGAAGAAAAGTAATTATATATATATGTGCCTTTTTATGGTGATTATTAGCTCACCCATAGTAGGGGAACCTACCAACTATACATGAGATGGGATAGGGGTATTTTTTCCTGGCTCGACTACCAACATTGAGGTTTCACTTGGAAGATTGAAGATCAAGTAGAAAAATATGCTATCAGCTGGAAATTAAATATGGTGGATTAGCCAGCAAATTTGGGATTTCACGGGAAACAACCTGGGGATGAAGCTTCGGACTGAAACGCAATGTGGTAAATATCCATATGAACCTTGGCGAAGGGCGAAAGATAACAATTTTTAGGGTTTGATCAGGGAATATATATATGAGGAAAAAATCAAAACGCAATTAATCCTTTTGCAGGGTCATGGGTCAAGAGACAGAAGGCACATGATAAAATAGCGAAAGGACAATCTCGTACATGCGTTTTTTTTTTTTGCGGGTATAATTCTCCAGCCTTTTGGAAACAACAACCAACACGCCAACACGTCATGAAATTTCCACCTCCATTCAGTGCGTGGAGGCCCTGTTGGCGGCTGGGCATCGCGCCGAGAAGGTTGAGGGCTTCACCCCGTTGCACGACGCCGCGCAGAGACTCGCCATTTTTGGTGGTTCTTTTGGGGAACCCTTGGAACTCCAGGGTAAACCTGGGAATTTCAAGGAAAAATTGTGGAGATTTAGACAGCAATTCTGGGGATAAAATGCGGATATTGAGATTAAATGATTAAATTAAATCAAGTATAATTTTCTCGGATGTGCATCCCAGTTAGCAAATGATAGTAAGAGGACCATATTATAACCCAGTTGTCCGTGGGATAGCAAGCATACCGTCGCCACCTCCTTCGTGGTGCTTTCGGGGCGCTCCGTGTTAGCGAACACCAACGGCGACACTATGAAATCTATTTCCTTTCCAAAGAGACGAAAGGCCCGACAGTGCACATTGCCTAGTGTATCAGCTTCTGCAGTCCAAGACGATTTGCATAACAATTTGACCTGTGGCACTGCTTTGGCTGTGTGGTCCCTGAATTCAATTGACCGTTTTCAAATTCACAATTCCCTTGTATCTAAAAGCACCCACACACACATTGGGAGAATCGCCACGGGCATTTGGTCTTCGCCACTGGTATTTGGTCGCGTGAAATTGAATTTAGTTAACAAGTGGATGTATGAAATTTGCCAATCCTGATGTTTTACCAATAAATATATGATTAGCGAACTAGGGCAATAAAAAAGGTGTTTCTCAAACTAAGGGACACCAAAGCCAATCGGTTCCGCATAAAAACAACCTAGCCAATTACTTATAGATGATTTGAGCAAAAAGATGCCTGGTTTGATCATGACATTTACCACATTACAGAGTAAACATCAATGAGCAAACCAACTGAAGGTACCATAAATCAATTCTAAATCATGTGTTGTTTGTCATATTATCATGTTGTAAGGTATCATTTATCATTAATCATAAATCAATTCTGAATCATGAACATGATTAATGATAAATGTTATGATAATCATCATTAATCATCAATCATCATTAATCATCAATCATAATCAATGGGTTGTATGTTGAAACCCATCTTTAGTGGTTACTGGGCCCCCAGCGATGCTAGGAACGGCCACGTGGAGATCCTTCGTTTGCTGCTCCGATCTTCACCTTGCAGGGCTCAGCCGCCCGACGCCGGGGCCTTGCAGATTGCGGCGCGCCGGGGACACGTGGAGGTGGCCAGGGGAGGCTGGGTGAGTTAACAGTTAAACCCTATGAAACCACTGATTTTAGTATGATATTAACCATCTGATTTATGAGGGTACCCAATGTTGACCTGTACCCAAATGGGGGTGAAACCATGTTGAAACATGGTTGAAACAAAAAAATATGGTCAATTCACTGATTAAACATCCAGAATTGCAAAGGGAAGCTTTAGAAGTTACCAAAAAAGAGCAGATGAACCAGCAACAAACCAACCCCAACCCGGGATAATAATGAGCAACATGGGTGGATATTCGGGGTGAACTACCTCACGAACAGCACCCCAAAGAAGGGAAACAACCTATACAATCTGCAACAAATGGCTAAAATCAATGGTTTGGACCAAGTAGAACGGTTGTTGAATCATTAGTATATCCGGGTATAACATCCCACAATTTGGGTCTAGGCAGGTCAAGATGCATCAACATTGAATGCCCCCAAAACATGGATTGTTTGTTTTTTCTAATGGGCATTCATCAAAACCTACCATATCCTACCATATTTTCAGGGATGAACATGCATTTTACATCATTTACCCTCTGGTAAACTGTCCCATAACTAACTATGGAACATCACCATTTTTAATGAGTAAATCAACTACAAATGGCCATTTTCAATAGCTATGTCAGCCATTACCAGAGGGTAACACGGTCTTTTCACCGCTTCGGGTTCCAGCATGTCACAGCATGTCACGTCGCCATCTGAAAAAAAACACCTTGGGAAGGTGGTCCGAGAACTGCTGAGAGCAGAAGCGATGCCCGATACCTTAGGTGCAGCAGCTGTTGAAAAGTCCAAGACTGCTGTGAAACCATAGGGATTATATGTTCAAGATGGTTAAAACATGTTAAAAACCACCAACCAGTTTTTATACCCCCTAGTGTTACTAGTAACCCTATGATATAATTCATTGTATCAATAGTTATCACAATAGGATGTTTTGCTGTGATATTGGTGCGAAACATACGCCAGAGTCGGCGATGTACCGTGAACAATATAGGGATCAATAGGGAACATGTCCGACTGTTTTTTTCTGCGTCAGCAGAACCCTACCAAGGATCACAAAATGGTGTGTCATCAAGTTGCTGCCCAAGGAAAGAACCAAGATTTTTCGTGATCTATCAAGAGATCCTCAACATTTTCAGGCTCATGATGGATTAATTAAAGCACCAAAAACCGGAGCTGACCGGAGATATTACAAGGGTGGCCCTCCTAGAAAGCTAACTTGGTTTATAATTTGGCTTTATGGGAGATATACGTCACCATAAGTCTACTTAGGGTTTACTGACCAACTTAGCTATCTTGGGAGCCACCTGCTCGGCTCTTCCCCGCGCCCCGTGAGATTGCGGCTATTCAGCGCTGCACGATGCCTCCTATGCAGGTGGGAAGTCCAGAGGGGTGCGATATTGGACTGGTAAGCATGGATGGTTGGTGCAGTTGCAGTTGTGGCCCTTTACCAATTGAAAATGGCTATAGGGTGAATTATACACTCCATAAATGGGATTAGAACTGACTTATAACTGGTAAAGGGCCATAACTTTGGTTTGAATATCTTTGAACTTGTTGCTTTATTTCGGTGCAACAAACATGGGATGATTACCCAAAAGGTTGTTCCATCACAATCCTAGCAGGTTTCTCAAGGGAGGCTGTTGAGAACTCACTGATGGTCAGAGCCAAACTATACCATCTACAGTAGATCCATCTGAGCTATTGAAAATAACCAGGTTCTTGGGAGTTATACTACCAAGACTACCAAGATTGTTGGGGATTATGATCTCACCCATAGTAGGTAAGCCGTTTTCAACCTCAACTAATATATCATGAGATCAGAAATTGGGGTATTTTAATGGCTCATCAGGCTCATCTAGTGTTATCTACTTGGTTCTGCTCAAGTTCCGGCCAGCGATGTGCATTAAACACTTGACCATCTTAAACTAAGTGACAGCTTTATGTCACCAGAAATGATTTCAGAGAACATCTGAAGAGGACACCCTATATTTGGTATTCTAGTGGTTTCAACATGTATGTAGTTCAACTGTTTTTTCTCCAAGAACATCAATCCTTTGACCTGAAAACACCATCAAAATCTTGCCATTTCACAACTCCCCTGATATTCCCGACATTTTCTCCCAATTTCATCACCAATCCATGCCAAGAAAATTTCTATAAAAATCTTGCCAATTGTCCCAGCCTCTGGTCAAACATCACTGAAAGATCACCTCATGAGAGATGCAGCTGGGTAAGCCACATAAATCACCCATGAATCCACATGTTACTCATTAAATTTTCCATTTTTGTTGCTTAAACGCAGGATCTCTAGGTGTTGTGACCTAGCCAGGTCACCCTTCAGTGGTGCAACTGCTGTTGGATCACAGGGCCTCAATACAGCTGCGAGCCACCGATGGAGCCCTTGGACGATGGATTGGTGATTTTTGATTAGGTTAACGGTTAAATCTAAGTTGTTTTTGTTTGACTTAGATATCAAAAAAATGTTTATGTTTTTTTTTAAATGACATCGAAGATGGTTTTGAATTCGGGTAACTGTTTGGTTTGTGAACGTTTGGGAACAGATGGCGGCAACATAATCCAACAAACAAAGCTAGGGAGCATCACCGTGTCTTAGTTGGCGATTGATGGATTCGTCCCAGATTTGACGTTCTTTCCAGGTACGTTCCGGATGGCTTTGCCTGAGTATTGGGTCCCATTCCGTCCAGTGGTCAGAAACCCGAAACCGTTTCGCATTGTTGTTCACAAACAACATCAAATAACGTTTTTTATTGTTTAGACAAGACATGATAAACATCGAGGTTTCCAATCCATAGGGCTACCCCCAGTCATCATCCATTGATGGTTTCGGAAATTCCATTAACTATCCAGCAGGGGGCCCAGCTTCAGGCCACAGCGGTGCACCTGGCGGTGCTGGGTGGATCCCCTGAGACGCTGAAGCTTTTGCTGGAGGATGGGATGAGACTCGCGGACCGCTTTTCCGGTGACAGCCTCTAGGTATGTTTTTTGTTCTGTAGGTATGTTTGAAATTATAGAGAAATCATGCATACATATTATTATATATCATTATATCATATTATTATGAATATTTATCAATGGCAATATAACATGTGTATATATATATGTATCCATAAATAGTATATATATATCTGGAAAATGAACATTGTTCTGTCATTACCAGGCCGGGCAGACCATTCTCAACATTGGGGCTTAACCAGCACAGATCTTGGGAAAATGACCCACCATCATGTTTATTTCGCCACGCTAGTGGTTATGGGACCCCAGAATTGTCCACATTTGGTCATGTGAAAAAAAGGGAAACCAATAATGGTTTGGGGGTATCCCTATTTCAGACAAACCCATTTTTGGGGGAAGCCTTGGCAGTTTCATTGTGTGGCTGATGGATCGTGCAATATTTGCAGATGGGGGAAAGACATTAAGCTAAATAAATGCAAGCTATACATCATATCTCACATTCTTCTGGGGGGAATCGCTCAGCCCTATTGTATCAGGCAAACTCATGTAAACTATGCGTGTTATGTTGAGCAGTGCCTAGTCGACTACTGGCAACTTAATCATGGCCCCCATAGGATTAAGATGAAATCCTTGCAAACTCCGATGGACATCCCCAAAAAGGCACGAAACTGTCCAACCGTTGGGATGTTGCATCTCTGACTCAATGGATTGGTTGAAGGAAAAATTCTACGCGAAACCATGGCTTTCCCCCATCAAATATGAGGGTGTCTGTAAAGGTTTCCTTATAAATGACTGCATTTGTTGCTACCTGCAACCTGCAGCAGGTTCCTGGTAGTAAAGGTATAATCGGTGTTCCTCATATATTAAATCTTGATACAAGGTAGGGCCCCAGGAGGTATATGTTGCTTGATAACCCCTTAACTATAGACGATTTTCCCCATGAAGCCCAGTGTATTGGGGCACCACCTTGTATCTATTATGGGAATCTGTTTGAAAATCCCACATTCTACATCAGGATGATAATATTTGCATATAATTCCAAGATACCTGGATATAATCAAATATATTCCATATATTATTCATCTCATCCATATACATGTTTATATATATATATATACATAATATTATCTCCGTACATTCCCAATCATATATACATATATATATATGTTCATCCATATGCATCCATATTTTCCCATCATTTCCCATCTGTTTTTGTTGCTGGCTTCTTCCAAGCCACCATCCACATAGGCGCGCGGTGATGCCTTAGACGCCATCGGGCCGCAGCAGATCACGCCCATCCACCTGGCAGTGCCGTGACCGTCGTGGCGGCCAAACCACCATGAAGTGGGAATAGTTATGGCCTATAGATATGGAATATGAATGGAATATGATAAGATTTGATGATTATACATATATCCATAGCTATTCCCATAATAGAATGATAGTATATATTCCTATTATAAATATAAATGTATGGAATCAAATATACGTATACGTATGATAATATATGATAATTAGTAATGGGATAATTACAGTCTTGTAGATGATGGAATAGTGATAGAACATGAATTACTTAGGAACTAGGTCAACCAACTGGATGGGCAGGGACTGTATGGTCCTTTTAGGAATAGCTACTTTCACCAGCTAGAGATCTATTATGTTTTGCAGGGTATCAAAGATTGGCAATGTGGAATAGTGATAGTGGCATAGTGATGGAATATGAATATGATATGATATGATAAGATATGATATGAATATATATATATATATATGTTATATGAGATATGGTATGATATAAGATAAGATACGACACGAATAGATCGTATATGATATATGATATGATATGGAAAACACATATATGAAAACATAAGATGCAGTATGAATAGATATGATATGATACATGATATGTTGTGATAAGATATGTTATGCTAATACATATTCTGATAAGATATGATATGATATGAAATATGATAATATATGATAATATAATATAAGATACCCTCTGGTAAATTAACATAGACCCTGATAATGACCAATTTATAGTGGAAACTAGTCTTCCAAACCCTATTTGCCAGGGTCCATGAATAAATTTACCAGAGGGTAATATATGATATAATATGTGATATGATGCGATTGTATACGACAGTAAGCAAATTGTCATGGAATAGATATACGGACTGGTGATGGGATAGTTGTGGTTTCTTTGGATGATTGAGATGAATTGTCCATCCCCTAAGAGCCACCTGAAAGGAGGAATATTACGTGGAATGTCCTAACGAGTAATGTCGTATTGGGATTGGATGATTCGGTACTTTGTGTTCATCAATTTGATATATATATATATATTATATATACATAATATTATATATATTACATTTGATATATGTATGGGATTGATTTGTGGGACATTTACTAGCTGACACCCAAGATCTTCCCTTGTCCAAGGTGAGTGGTGGCCATGTTCAGATGCTACGAAGTATGGCAGCTTGCACACAAACTGAGTGGCAGCAGGGCCAAATGCTTGAGGGAATGAACTTTAGCGACTGAACTGTTTATGTGAGATTAGTGCTTTTTAACGGCAAACAAGTTTAAGGCCCCATGAAAATGGTTTGCCAGAAAACAACAACGACGACGACGACAACAACAACAACAACAACAACATGATATTGCACACTATAAATATTTCCAATACCGATTAGAGTAGGTTGTTTATTAATTACCTGAGATCAGACTGGATGGTTTCAGGCGGAAAGCATCCACAAGGAGAAGGCTGATTACGCATGATAAAGTCATCAGGATAGTCGTTCCTGGCTGTTTTTGAACTAAGCCACGGTGACACAGCAGAGTCTCTCAATTGATGACCAACCACTTGTTATGCTCACCCCACTGGGACTATGCTAAGCTCTGTGGAACGAGGTGAGCAAAAAGCCAGCTTCGCTTCGGAATGATGCCATGATGAATTTATGACCTGACTTTGGTGGTTCATCTTGCTTGGCTGGTTGATTGTTTTGCACAAGTTTGCACATGATTGAATGTTTTTGAGGCGCTGATGATCCCCACTGATGTCTATATTTCACAGGGATTGAAACAGTTGACCAGGGATATCGCTTACTTCTCACGGGGCGAACCACCAAGGAGAGCAAACACAGGGCCAAAGCATGTTGGGAAAATCCCAACGGCTTGACCGGAACACTGTAGGGTTTGTTGATTGATCAATGACGTGTACCCGAGCAAAAACATTGACTATACCCTCTGATTTAACATCGGATGACTTTGGACAATGCCCGATTTATAGATGATAGAAATTTTAAGAATTCGCCAGCCGTTAAAATACCATGGGGTATTTTCTACTATTCCCAACCTCAGTGGGAAATCCTGACATGGCCCTACGACTTCGATCCTCGAATCCTACTATCTTTGTTTGCTCCGACGCCATTGGGCGGCCTTTTTGAGTGTTCCATGGGCGAAATTCGCCCTGGATCGCTCCGCAGACCCTGGTGTTGGGCGCTTTCTTCTCGTAGAATTCGCGCAGAGTTTCCCGAGGAAGTGGCTATGGCTATAGGAATTGGGGTAAGATTGGACACACAAAGTGACCATTGTACTGTATAGAATGCAATAGTTGAACCATCTATTTTTGTGGATCAATCAGTTTGAGCCATGCACAAAATCGGGTGCTATGATACTGCTGGATGGACGAAGCAGAAAGGGGTTGAAGACATTTGAAGGCAGCAATCTCCGGAGCACTTTGTTTCACAATGCCAAGGATTGCTGAACAATATTCACATGTTTGGTTAAGACGTTATAACGCCTGGTTTCTGATCAGGTTTGCCATCTAAGCTCCACTATGATCCATTATGATCCATTGTTGACTTCCCAAACAAGGACATAAACAACAGTTTCATTAGACATGGGTCAAAGTCCACAACAAAAGAACCTTTCCCCTGACACACAACGATTTCCTGAGAAACGCTGGTTTGGTATTGAATCTCTCCATTTTGGGAACCCCGCAAAGAAAATAGGTGTCCTATGGCTATGTCAGCCCTCGGGCGATACATGCGCAAGCCCTTCCACTGACAGTGGCGATGCTGAGGTATGTCAAGTTGCTGACGCAACTACTGGTATTAAGATGTATGTGTGTATGAATTAAGTTGTTACTGGTTTCAACAACATGGATTGTTTGGAAATAGGGTACTCCATTCCATCCACTGACCGTCAGTTTCCCAACATAGACATTGCCATAGTTTTTTTTTTTTTTTCGGAGGCTATACAAGCCATTTTCGGACTCAGCTTCACCACTCTTTGCGGAAGCCAGTTGTGACCTCTGACCTCTGTGAATGCTTTGATCATTTTTTCCACTAAAAACGGGAGTGTGAACTAGCAGGCTGTTGCAAAAATGTTTATTGTCCATCCAATTTGTCATAATGATTCCTGTTGACTTTCAGATTGTTCTGTTTTGTGGGATGGCTCAACGAAGGCACAAGAATCTGGGTCACTCTGCTCCAAGAACAGCTCTCAAAACAGCGCGCACACAGCCCCCAACATATGGGTGTCACTCACCAAAAAAAAAATAGATGTATACCTAGGGCCTTTTCAGACTTATATATTATGTCTCAGTCGGGTCTCAAGGGTCTAAAATTATGCTATTTTAAGAAGTGGCTCATGTTTTTGTGGCGGAGCCCAGGTAAGTATAGTGGGATTGGTAAGATCTATGGTTACATGAAAGTATGAATGAACATCCAGTAACAAAACTTGGCAGCAAATCTGGATGTAGCCCAAAAGCACCAACTGCAAATAGATATACCCCTGGTCCTGATGTTTTTTCCATTTTCCACAATATCCATGTATCCTTCGCAAATCACCCATCAATTAGTTTTGCTACATGGTTTTTATTGTTTTATCCGGACATATTCTATACAACACATACTTCAACACGCCACATTAACATATATTAACGATGTTGTGGGTGCAATAGCACACCAATTTGCAGCTATAGTCAAATATGTTTCTCCGAAACTAGGGTACCCGATTCCATCCCCTTGTTTTTCTCATTTCTATGTTCCCAGCATAGAAATTACAATTTGAGTGGTATTTTCAGACACACCTTACTGTACATACCCTTTAGATCCCCTTTAGTCATTTAACATATGGAAGATCCCATTTGTTTAGGATTTAATCAGTACACCAGTACATCACGTCATCTATAAATTGGAGGCGATTTTCCAGAGCCATGTCAGCCACTGCCGAGGTGGCTCTGTTGCTGAGCGCCGGCACCTTCTGGGCACCTGAAAAAGAGGGCACACATCGACCACCGTCGACCCGGGGCATAATTGGAGCATTGGATGGTTTTTTTCATGCAAAGGAAATGACAAGTTCAACCATGATGGCTGGGATACGCCCATATGATCCCATATAGTGTTGGCTTGTAGCTGCTAGTTATAAATAGTTAATTATTGCAACCTGGTGGAAGGAGCTTCAGCTTTTGTGCCCCAAACCTTGAGCACGGAAGCTCATCGATACCAATCCCTGCCCTCCAAAATGAAATATCATCAAAGATATCTTCATTTGGGGGACCATGCGGGGATTATTTCATGGTATTTCAATGTATTTCATATGTTTCCCGGCATGGACTATCTATGATTATCTTCTAATTAAGACCAATTTAGCAGAGTTCCATCTTCTAAGAAGTTCAGGAACTCCTGGTCATTCTATCCAATACCTGCAGCATCCTGCAGCCGAGGATTATCAGAAAAGCTGAAGATTTCCCGTTGGAATTGCAGTCAATGTTTGATCCTTGAGGGTCGCTTCCATCGAATTAACCAATGTTCAGTCGATGATTGGAACCGCCATTGGGTGCCACCAAAAACGTGTGCCCTTTCCTGGCCAGGAGCATTCCCGTCGAAGGTGCGGGGGAAGGGATGAAGGGAGCGAAGCAGGTCAGGAATTTGATTTAAAAGATATGGATAGACTTTGGATAGGTATTTTATGGCAATTCAACAAAGAATGATCAGAATTTGGATGAAATGGGATAGACATAAATCAGACTGCTATCCAGTTTTATCCAATTTCGAACATTCTTCTCACGAGGTATATGTCAGAAGTTGGGTTTCAAAGGAATGCATCAATAAACTATCATCGACCACTGGGTGATAGAAATCATTTGGACAGTTATTCTCACAAGAGCAAGGATGCAGTGCTATTTATGTATATATACATATTATATATATTATATATTAATATATATATATTAAATATTATATATATATATATATTAACCCTGAATTGCTTTGTTCAAAGATATAGTTCTCGATCCTATACGTGCCAATTGAATGAGAATTCTCGCCTTTTAGTGGCAAGGACTGCAACCATGTCTGAACAACGAACCTCTATACATAGATCTGCTGAAAAATTGGACCCAATGAGATGAAGGTGATGGTGATGGTGATCACCATCATCATCTCCACCACCATCATAATTATCAACACGATCATCAAATATACATATATCTTTATTATTGATTATTATGAACAAAAAACATGTTACAACAATATTGATATCAATGTTAATGTGGGTAAAACAATGCCATAAACCACCCATTTGGGAATGGTAACCATACCACCTACAAAACTCGTGATGTTGGGGAATGATTTATCATTGTTTTACCCACATTAATACATTACTAGATATTATTGTACACAACTACTAGTAATATAATCATTGCTAAACTATTAATATTTATTTATAATAATAATGATAAAAGTGATGATAATAATAATGATAACAATAATAATACTATTCATAATAATGATAATAATGATAATAATAGTAATATATTAATTCATCATCATCATCATCATCATCATCATCAAAGGAGCGCGGATGTCTACGAGTCGCTGTATGCCCAAGGCCAGGGTGTCGTCACGGAGTCGGTGCTAAGTCGCAACGTTCGTTCAAGGTTGGGGGTGTCTGAAAATTGTGATTGAACGAAGAATCATTGAGAAACACGTGGAAACATATTATGGGGATAAGATCTGATATAACTATATATAGATTTCTAGATATGTAGCGTTCGGAACACACAATGATATTTGGGAGTCTGAAAACGAGCTGTATTCCTCCAATTCACCATCAAGAAAGAGGATCATTGGATGGAATGGGGTATGTACATGTATGTACCCTATTTTCACAGAACCTTATGTCCCACGACTGCTTTTTGACTTGGCTCAATTCAGCAACACACCAATGGATCCCCAGTGGCGAAGGCTTAGAGCTTCGAGCACGTCAAGCCGAGCAGGTGAGGCAGTCACAACAAAAACGAGGTGCTGTAGCTTTGGGAACTCTCATTCGCCCAGAATGCAAAATCTGATGGTAACATATTGAATATGTATTCTGACGTGAACAATGATTTATTGAACATATTGAACATATAATTTCATCTTCCAAAATATGTTCAATATGTGAACATGAAGAACATATTGAATAGATAATAATATTAAATAACATAAATATATACACTATGTACGATGTACGTAATTAATTACGATGATGACTGTTTTCGTCATGAACGTGTTGATTTATAGAAACCATCATCATTTCTGTAACTCCGGATCTACAGTAGAACATGTTTGGTTGGAAGAACCCACTCCATGCAGAAGAATCTAGGTTGCTGAATCCCGGATGTACCTTATACAATGATCCAGTGGCAGTTCCCCTTCAAGCAAAACGACTCAAAAGAATGTGTTTGTGTATGTTTTTTTTTAGTTTCTGGATCGTATTGCATTGTTTTGTTCTGGATGCACTCAAACCTATACATATCCCAGACCATCCGTCTTGTGGCATCTGAACATTGTGAGTCTCAACTCAGAGCGCACATGAAATCTCACGGGTCAAGCAAAAGGTCCCCACGAGGATGGTTGTGTTCAATTCACATGATTGCACTATAGCCGAATCCCCATCTCAATTCCAGTGATTTTAGTTTGTTGTTTTTATATGTGTCAAATTTTATAATTTGGTGATGAGATCTATGATGTTCCGATCCCAGAAACCATCTCTTCAGACCTGACAGGGAACCCCAGCAGCCCCGGTCCCAGGTCATGTTCAGGTCTTCCAAGATGTTTCTGTGACATGATTAAAATCATTTAGCCTGGGTAAAAATAAAAATAAATATCCCATCATATGGCCTAATCTCCAGTTCAATTCTCCCGGAATCTATATGTTTATTCGTGAAATCACCTACTGTAAATAGTCTCAGGTGAATTTCTAAAACATCTCCTGTTGATCACTTGGAAAAAAAAAACTAAGGTCTTTCTTCCCTTACATCCTCAGGCAGAGCTAGCCAAAGATCCTGGGGCATCACATCAGGCCAGCTGAGATCTGTGCCCGGGCTGATTTGTTTCCGAAACCTTTGCGGATATATTTAGTGCCGCATTTAGACGGAATGGTGGACAAGTTTAAAAATCATCTGCAGAAGTTCTAAATTGAAGACATTAACAAAAGGCGACAGCATTTTACATGGAGAGCCATGAGAGGTGATTTTGGAAAGTTCACCTTTAGATAATTGCGCTGCACACGTTCGCAAAGGATGTTGCATATGGGTATGGGTCATGCTTTAAATTTATTCAGGGAGATCAGTGGACCAGAAAAAACGGAATATTCTGTTCATGCTTAGTATTAACCATCCAATTGGGGGTATCTAATTTTGACTCATAGCCTTGACCCGGTTTGTAATCCATGTAGTTCCCCTATTTTACCCTAGCAACTCGGCTTATAGGGCACGTTGTAGGTGCTATGTTTTACCATCTCTGCCTCGAATCCCAAGGTTCTCACCTGACGCCTGTCGCAGGTGTTGGGTCGGTCACGGGAGTACTACTGGCAGATGTTGGATCGGCAAATCAGGGCACCGCCCCCCTGGCGACCAGGGGATGGGATGAACATTTGGATCTGCTGTTTTGGGGGCCATGATACACCGGTGGAGAAGAATACATTGCCCAAGGTTGGAGATTCGAACCAGGGACCCTTGCTTGTTCAATTCCACATGTCAATGTGTACAATTCAAGATTTCAAGCTGTCCAAATGTAAACCGGTAAGGTTCCATCAGGGTTCAATGTGTGCACTGCCCTTGCTGCCGGATTGTCGCTTTGAACGTTGCCCGGCCATCATGCATGCAGCTGAAAGATTCATGGAAAAGAGAGGAAATCAAGACTATTCTGGAGGTCCCAACAAACAAGTTGATTGTCGCTCAAGTCATTCTACAGCTGTAGGAGCGAACCAGTTGAACGATTTGACTGTCAACACGCGTGAAAGCAAGTCTGATGCACCCGTTTGCAATCTTTCAATATCCTTCACCAAGCAGTGTCCAAATCCATGAACTGTAATCACCGGAAATCTATCTCACCTTTCATGATGATAAGCAAGAGGCACCACTCCAAACATGGCGTCACTCAGCTTGGGTGAAGTAGATCCGAATTCAGCCTCAAAATAGTGCATCTCAGTAGTTCACCTGGTTGGTGGCTTCAACTTGTTTCAACCCCAAATTCCATTCGAATCACCCTGCAACAAATATATGGGAAGTTGTTATTTTTTTCAAGGTTGAATCATAGTACAGCAAAGGTCAGAAAGGTCCAAATCTTTAGGAATATCCGAATTCAAACATCCGATGTATTCGTTTTTGCAAAATAAAATAGAATTCTATAGAATCGCTCATCAATATAATATTAGAATTAATATGTATAATCAATACAATATATATATATATATAGAATGAGCTTATCAATGTGGAAAAGGGTGGCTCCACCACCAACCAGTGACCAACCGAACTGAACTGCCCACAGATTGGCTGTGCGCCATGAGCTCATGGGCTGTGCGTCCTCTCGCAACTGTCGGCGGCCAACCGAGCTCTACCGAGTCGGCGAGGCTTGGGGTGATAGAGTGGAGAGTTGTTTGGATACCCTTTGTCAAACTAACGTAGCTATGGAAAATGACCCATTTATAGATGATTTACCTATTAACAATATTGATTTTCCATAGTTATTTTAGTTTGCTGGAGGGTAATCTAAGGGTGACGGGTGATAGGTTTGATATGAGTTATTCAACATGAATCTAATCTAACCATAGCTTATCCATGTTTATCAGATTTCATCAGTACAGTGCAGGATGTGCTGTAGCAGCAAACATGGAGGTTTAACCAGCGATCCACGGCGACGTTTTGTGTTGAGTTGGATGTCACCAGAACTGGTTGGTGCTTTGGAACATGGCTTTTATATGCTTTTATGACTTTCCATAATATATGGGAATAATTATTATCCCAACTGACTCACTGACTTTCATATTTTTCAAGATGGTTAAAACCACTTTCCAGAAACACTTGGGAATGGAAAAATCATCCCTGACTTTCACTCCATCATTTCTCAGAGGGCTAGGTCAACCACCAGAGGAAATCGAGAGTCTTCGTCACTCTCTGTTCAGATCGTGGCGCCCCCAAAGCAAGAAATAATCCAGGACGTGCGACCGCACGTGTCTTGTTCCCGTGCCTGGAAGGGTGTTTTTTGCATATGGAGGTTTTAAACAATAGGGGTGCCCCAAAATGGATGGTTTATAATAGATAATCCTATTAAATATGGATGATTTGGAGGTATTATCTATTTAAACCATCCATTTTGGGGTAGCCCTATTTTAGGAAACCCCCATATGAGGCCCACATGTGTGTACCCTTGACTCATCCGATTATAGCCCCATTTAATGCAACGGTGTACTCAATTTAAAGCCCAATTTTATCTGACAGAAATACGAGAAAAAACATACCAGAACTAGAACAAATAGAAACAACGGGAGCAAAACAGTGACTATTTTGTTAAACATGGTTTTATCATGTTTTACCGACAATATCCAAACTGGTGTTTGAAAATAAGGTACTCCTCATCATGTCCTCACTAATGGTTGCAACTGGGGGTATACCGGTACCCCATTTTCAAATACACTCAACTCGCATCAATCCCAATCTTAATCTTAACTCGTTAAACTCTAAGTTTTGCATTTACATGTTTGGCTCTATTTGTGAAACAAAGTGATCAGGATTCCGATAAAGTCATGAAGTCCATATCAAGTCCATATCTATATCATTCTTTATAATATCTATATCCCTTAAGTGCATCCCCACCGCCAAAAACCATTCGAAATGAACAACGGCGAGGCGCTGCCGGAGACCAGCGACATGGCCACGGAGGAATTTCTGGTCATCAAACGTAGCTGGAAAATGCCCTGTAAATTCAGGTCTGGTTGGTGGTTTGGAACATGGCTTTTATTTTCCCCAATAGTTGGGATGATGATCCAATCTGACGAACTCATATTTTTCAGAGGGGTAGGTTGAAACCACCAACTAGAGATTGATAGCTGGGAAAATGCCCTCGATTTTCCTGCCACGGTTGATGACACCTGAGGGTAATGCAGTATAATATAAATAGTTTACCCAAGACTCTCGGATTTGCTGAAGATGTTTTCTTTCAAATTTCCCCACGGGAACATCCACTGCTTGGGGAATCTATAGGGAATATGTGGGAAGATGTGTTTAATTTTGTTTTGGTCCTTACACACGCCCTAGTACTAGGGAGAACGCAACCAGAGATGATGATAAGATTGGGGTAGTCAACATGAATTTGGATAGACCTTCATGATACTTTATGGGAGAAGTATGTAACCAATTGTAACCAAACATTTTATCTGAGATATAAGGGAACAGTTGAAATTATGTGGATAGTTTACTCTGGCAAATGATGGTTAGGATTAGTTGGATCATTCCCATGAGCTATATAAAGTATCGAACATGATGGATTCGACCACAAGCACGGGGGGGTTGAAACAGATCAGTAGGGGTATGTAAATATTTGAAAATGTAAATAAAGATTGAACTGTCGAAATTTCTAGGGATTTATGAAGATTCAACCACTATTAAATTGTGGATTGATGTGGAATGAGGGGATTTAACGACTTTTTAAAAGGTTATTGGGGTTAATGGGGTGCCAATACACTTCAGAATTTCAGTGGCCAGCAGGGACGTGAGTCTCACCTACGCCATCTATGGAAGCAATGGCCCTGTTTGATAAGCAAGCCATCGATCTAAATGGCTGTTTTCAATGATCAGCTATGTGAAACTATCAAGGAGTACAGAGACATTTCAGGTAATGTAAACATGGGGAATGTAAACATGGGGAAAATATGGGTAAATCTTGTTGGAACATTAAGGCAGCCTGTAAATTGGGCATGTAAATGTAGCAAATGCAAATATACAACAGACAAGGGTTGAACCACCAACCTTTTTTGTTGGGCAACTTTATGTAATTCAGTGATGTGATCCTAAGAAAATGGGACATGAACCAGCAACAACATATCTTTCTATATCTCTATTTATATATATATA
>Ga0126342_10008243_pt1 | contig 18657 bp, 8 predicted proteins | sample Cyp1metagenome_FD_92528 | JGI IMG/M metagenome (GOLD analysis project Ga0126342, IMG submission 92528) | Coral microbial communities from Lord Howe Island, Old Settlement Bay, Australia - Cyphastrea 1 metagenome | ecosystem: Host-associated > Invertebrates > Cnidaria > Coral ...
AGCCTCAATAGCCTGGGGCCCCAAACATGAGACATGATGTTGCGCAGGTCCTGTGTACCCAGCTGTGTCTGGCCTCGCATGGCCTCATCTGATCTGGAATTTACCAATCTAGTAGGCAGCAAAGGCATCAGGGCCGTGGGACCAGGTTGTCCAGCTCGTTCAGGGTGGGCACGTAGGACCTGGCAACCACGTTCAAGGTGGTGTGTGTGTGTGTGTGTTTTGCACACACGCCTTTTCTGAGCTCCAAAGGTCTGTGCCGGCCAGCATCGAGATTCCGATGGTTACTGTGAACATGTTGGCCGCCCACGGTTACTTGCCAGTTTTGACAAGGCCAATGGGATTAGAGGAGTGGTTACCGATTTGGTAATCAAAGCAAAATTAAAAGGCTCGGATGTCAAAAACAGGATCCGGCTGAATCACTGCAACATCCTGGCTTCGTTGGTATCTTCCCAAAGATCTGGTCCAGGCATCCATGGTCATTGTGGGCCAAGGCAGGTCAAAGATGGCCACTGCAGGTGTATCTCAGGCAGGAATGAGATATCTGTCAGGCCAGCACATGATAGTCATAGGATGGTTCAATCATTCAACATCGCAACAGGCAACATGGCTTAACTGTCACTGGACCGCCAGCAGAGAGGTGGTCGGCCACGTTGGACGCATTGTGAAACAGTACTGGTTTTTTTTTAACAACAGAATGATTTGGGTCCGTGGCTTCTTTTGGTGGCCGACCTCTTTTTTTTTTTCTTCTGCTTCGGCGGGGTACACCTTGGGGATACCAAGGGGCAAAGGCCGGGGGAGGGACAGGACAGGAAACTTGGGACAAGTGGCACAGGCCTATAGACATGGTCGAAACCAGGCACAAAGAAACCGACAGAAAAGCTGTGGCAACATGTCATGGCCTAAGGCAGTCATGAGTCGCCAGCAACTGTGGCCGGTCACTTTGGACGCATCGTGAAACCGAGCTAAGATTTTTTTTTTTAGACAGAATGAGAGTGGGTCTTTGGCTTCTTTTGGTGGCCGACCTCTTTTTTTTTTTTGAAGACACAGCCTATTCGGCAGGGTACACCTTGGGGATACCAAGGGGCAAAGACAGGAGGGGAAGGGACAAGAGGCAGGAGAAAGGATGAGACAAAATGTCATGAATCCTGCAGGTGCGGTCAAGACCTGGCGCTGGGGGTTGGACTGTGGGTTAATGACATCGGCTATATGGAAAACCTGTAGCAGTCACTGGGTCGCCAGCAGCGGGTGGTCGACCACGTTGGACGCATTGTGAAACCGATCTAATGTTTTTTTTTCTTTTTTTTGAAGCAACAGAATAATGTGGGTCCTTGGCATCTTTTGGTGGCCGACCTCTTTTCTTTTTCTTTTTTTTTTCCTACACCTACGGCAGGGTACACCTTGGGGATACCAAGGGGCAGGGGCGACAGGGGGAGGGACCAGGGACCGGACATGAAAGACAAAATGGCGCAAGTCCAACTGGTGCGGTCAAAACCAGGCACTGGAGGCAAAGTCGGCTAGATCAGGTAACTGGCAATGGAAGGCTCAGAGCTGTCACTGGATCGCCAGCAAAAGGTGGTCGACCACGTTGGACGCATGGTGAAACCGGACTAATTATTTTTTTTTTTAAGCAACAGAATGAGCTGGGCTATAGGCATCTTATGGTGGCCAGCCTCTTCTCTTCTTCTTTTTTTTTTGATATATAGCAAGTGCCGATCCTAGATGGGACATGTCGGCCGGATACACCTTGGAGGTACCAAGGGGCAAGGCAGGGCAATGATCGACATACCTGATCAGGTTGGTGTGTCCAGGGGCTTCAGGAGGGCAAGCATCTCCGCAACCGAGCCTGAGAAGTCGGAAGAAGCAACTGGATCAGCATACCGATGCAAAGTCATGCTGTCACTGCGTATCAACCACAAAATATTGGCATTCTGCAGCATCCACTCCGGAGGAGTCCACACAGGTGTGGGGGGGTGGCCATCATCACTAATGAGCCAGGTTGAGGGTGAGGGTCCCTGCGTCACCGTGGGTTGCATTCTGATGGCAGTCCGATAATGCCCATGAGCGTCACCACCAAGATGTGCCTGCATGGCCACAATGGTGTACTCGATCAGTCCAGTGGTCAACTGGTCATCAAGAAACTTGGGAACCAAACAGTCGACCTCTGTGTCAATCACTGTGGTACAGCGCTGAATTCTGTCTGTCTGGGGGTCACGGACACATCTGTCTATGTGCACGCATAGGCAGGTGGATGCATTCAACAAGGCAGCCTTCATGCCATCGGCCAAGTGCCAAACCTGAAACAGATCGGACAGGGCACAGCGCGGCAGGTGAGTATGGATCTGGGCAAATTGCAAAAAAATAGGCAATGTATTTGCACTTTCGTCAACCATATGCGTTGTGCCTTCGGACTCCAGTCTCCTTTCCCATCGCATGTCAAAAGCTGGACTGTTCATAGTCTGAAGCCAGGAACTGACAAACTCAGCCGCGTCCTGCTGAGATATCCGACCCGGATTGTCCGAGTCATATCTGCCCCAGCATTGCAGTACTTGTTGAAACCAGGATTCGGATGGCAAAACACCTGGAGAATGTTGCAAGCTTTTCACAAAATCATGGAGAGTATTGCAATGCAAGCCCCATGTGAGAGAGGAGAACTCACTAATGCTCAAGGTGGTCCACAGAAGGGAGTATACCGCAGAGTTGGCAAAGCACCAGTTGTCTGCGTTTGTGAGCGCAGCATGAGCCACAATGTCAAGCAAGAGCTCCCTATCATGGTTGTGCCGCTCCATCAATTGGTCGGAGAGGCCTGCGACGATTTGCCCTTGCTCTTCCCTTTGGCCGGGCGAAGATTGAGTCGTTTGCTCAGCTGGTCTGCAAGGCTGGATTGGTGGAGACTGTGAGCTTTGAGACTCGCCGCCATGAGCACCCAGATGCTGGAGCCGCACAATGCTCTCATCAGCCAGTACTCCCTGTCGGCACGAAGGCTCAGCTGGAGACGCCAGGGTGTGATCTCCCCCGTGGGGGGTAAGGCGTGAAACGCCTGGATCAGATGGGGCTCGGTGCTCATCTCCTGGAGCTCCTGTATGTTCAGAACCATCTTCTTCAACGAGATGGGGGACCGCTGGGAGACCACCAGCTTCTTGTGATGGGAGTCCCATTCCAGGTAAGGGCAGCTCATGTCCGGGAGGATCACATGGTTCTGCTGTGCCGCCTTGACCAGTTGTGAGTCCGATGAGGCTTCCCCCAATTGGGTCAGTCGAGCCACCAAGTCTTTCAGGAGCACCTGTAGGAGGCGTTGCCGCAGAGGCTGCCACGGCATCTGCCTGTTCTGGCTTTGGGAGTGCCATGTCTCCGCCGCCGCCAGCAGGCATTTCAGGGATCCTGTGGGCGCCTGATTGTTGAAGAAGAAGATGAATGTATCCTCTCGCCGCACTGCTTCGATCTGTTGATCGTGCCTCACCAGAATCTTGGCGATCAAGGTGACCGTCTCCTGAATCTGCTGGAGATCTGGTGAGTCCTCTTGCTTCACGTGTCGGCCCTTTCCCTTTGGCACGACGTCTTTTCGCTGTCGTTTCATCAGGCCTGGATTGGGCGTCAGCTCCAGGTCTTTGTCGAGCTTGACTCCCAGAAGGGGTGCCAGATGTTGGAAGGATTGAAGAATCTGTTCCGATGCATTCAGTCCCTCTGTCATGGTGGTGTCCTCCATTGTTGAGGGTCCGACAGATCACAAGGGCAAGCTGTAAAGCAACAGGGCAGTGAGCCTTGAAATGATTCTGAGCCAATATGACCCGGTCAGTCAAGGTGGTGGCATCGGTGCCATCACTGAGTTGTGTATGCAGTGGCAAATTGTAGATCATGTCACAAAGGTTGCACATGTAGTCAACAGGACTCTGCTGGAGCATCAATGGGATGAGCTGTTGAACAAAAAAAGCTACCAATGTGGTACTGCAGTCATGCGCCTCACGCAGATGAAGTCCCAGGTCGTGAGCATTGTGTTGTTGGCCACATAGAAGACAAATCGAGGCCAATTGTTTCATGAGCATGGGCTGAGTAAAAAGAGAGTCCAAATCTCTTGAAATCAGGGCACGTTCCAATGCAAAACGCAATTCCCGGGGAATCCGAGGGTCCAGCGCCTGTGTCAGCATCTGGTCAGTCAGGAGCAATGGCATCAAAATCTTATGTGGGGGGAGCCTCAAAAATTGCATGGAGAGTTGCTTCAGGGGGACGCACACATGATTGAGGCGACGAATTGTCGTGCAAGGGTTGCAAATACATCCCCATTGTCTGTAAAAAAGGCCGATGAAAAGTGCCGTCACTGGGTCAGAATCTCTCCATAATTGGGAGTGAGTGCTCTGCAAATGCAACATCAAATCCCCTGCCCGGTGGTACACAGCATTGCAGCACATGCAATTCAGCGTGCAGTGCAGGCGCCATTGTGAGTCCTGTACTGCATCTGTCAATCCACCTTCGCACAATATCTGAATGGTCCGGTCAGTGATGCCTAACGGTTCACTGGTCAGAGCAGGGTTGAAACAGTCACATCGTCCCTGCAGTATGTGAGAACGAAGGGATTCCATATTGCAGAAAACCTGACCACAGTGTGCGCAACCTGAACCCCCATCAATTGAGTCTCGTCCTTGATTCCATCGAGCGCTGGCAAGTTGATGTGATTGCATGAGATGTGTGTACAAGGCATCAGGTGTGTCCAAGACTTGATCACAAATCTCGCACTGAAGACCACGAAGACTGTCCACGTCGGTGCCTTCTGGATGTGCCGCGCCGTAGATCAAAAGAAGACTGACCTGTGTCCAGGTGTTGCAGGAGTGGCTCTTCTGAAAAATTCCATGGCAATAATGACAAGGTGATTCATCTGCATAGATGTTGGAAAGCTGAGTGCTTTTTGCCATCACCATTGGCCAATAGGCTGCATGAAAAAGTCGTAGATGCTTGTGCATCTCCTGAGCCCTGCCGACCCATTGATCACACAGACAACATCTCTGGGCGAGATAGTCGTTGATGTTGCTTTCCTGTCTGAGGAGGTGCAATTGTCGAGTACCAATCAGCCTCAACAAACGGGGTCCCCAATCATGCGACATGATGTTTCTCAGTTCTTGTGCTCCCAGCTGCGTGCTGCCACGCATTGCTTCATCAGAGCGTGAGTTAACCAACCTCGTAGGAAGCAGTGGCATCTGCGATGTAGAGCCAGTCAATCCAGCAGCAGCAGGATGCACCCTCAGAACCTGGCAGCCACGTGTGATATGAATGGTAAATTGTCTCCAAGTGGTGAATGAAGCCAAGCAATGTCTGCACTGTGGCAATCCATGCAACATGTGATCTGAAGGAGTGGCAATAGTAGTTCTGAGCATGTGGAAGCCGTGGCATGTAGCATAATGCTTCCGTAAGGTGGTAACATCCTGAGTGGTGAATGCACAATGATGGCATGGGAGGTCAAACTGAGCCTCTCGAGTGAAGGCCAGTGGATGGCGTTTAGGTCCAGCCTCATGCATATCGAGAAACATCATTTTGAGCTGATCAAGGTGCTCCCAACGCAACTGTGTACCAGATCTTGAGGTCGTAGAGTCAGGCATCTCTGAGTGACCGACTTCTGCAAACGTTCAACAGACCGCCATAGCATCACAAGTGGGGGATCAATGTCATGAAGGTGAAACGTGATGCGGTTGCTGTGTCTGGTGATGTAAGAGTGGTCCATCAGAATCTTGCGCAGCATCACAGTGATTGTGTTGTTGAGAAGTTTTGCACCCACTGTGGTGATTCCTGTGCTGTAAATACCATAAGTAAGGATCGGAAAAACACAGGTGTTCCAAAGTCGGATTTTGTCATGTGTGGCAAGACCACGACGTCCTGTGAACCAGATCAAAAGGCGTTTGAAAGCAACAGTGGCCAACTGAGTCCGATGTCGGACAGTGTGGTCCTCCAGATTCCCATAGCTGACAACTGCCCCCAAATATTTTGCGCTGTCTGTCACTGGAATGGCATATGAGTGGCCGTCTGCCGAGAACATCAGGCGAGTGCCCACTTGGCTGTGATGCAAAATCTTCTGCTTGATATGTTGTTTGTCTGGGCCAGTCAGAAGAAGAAGTATCTGCGATTTGTCCTCATTGATCTGCAACCCGTATTTTTTGAGCATGGTGAGAATCACAGCAAAATTGTTAAGAATGTGAAAAAGTTCAGATTCAGAATGAAAAACATCACCTGCTTGTACATCATCAGCGTAAAGATTCGTGTTGTCACGCAGCCAAGTGGGGTCAATGGTAGCTGCAAGGTCTGTCAAAAGCAAGGCCATGGTTGAGTTCCACAACCAAGGAGCCGCTTTGCATCCTTGGCGGAGACCCCGCTCGACAGGGATGGATGTGACCACGTCACCTGTCTGAACCACATAATCGGTCGCGCTATGCCAGGCCGACAAGAGCTTCACAACTTCCTTACGAACTCCAAGTTCATGAAGCCGATTGAAAAGTTTGTGGCGATCAATAGAATCAAAAGCCCGGCTCATGTCCACCAACAGTTGGACCGCTCCACAGATTCTGTAACGGACCTGTTGTGAAGCTCGAGTGGTGGGGGTCGAACGTTGTGAATCTTTGAGAGCTCTTGCCTTTTGGCAATGTTGCGCTACTCTAAGCAGTGAGTCCAGGGTTGATCGGTGGGGGAGGTAAGCCCAGAGTGGTAAACAGATTAAATGATCAAGTGAATCAATGTTACCCACTTTGCATAGAACCCCCATCAAGGCCTTACTGATAGGTTCCTGAAGGGCAATGGGGCGTAATGCCGCCGGGGATGTAGGGGGTTTCCCCGGTTTGGGGAGCCAACATAACCATCCATGTCGCCAACTACCAGGAATGTGGGGATGTTCCAAAAACCACCAACAGTGAAGAAGGGAGAAAATCCATGGGGCCAAGTAGGGCGCAAGAGCTCTCCAAATGGCGCCAGGCGCAAAACCAGGGGCTATTGCCTTGGAAATGGGAATATTCTCAAGGGCCTGTAGTACATCACCTTCAGTAAAGGGGGTACCTGCAATCACGTCAGGATGAGGGGGCTGTGTTGGTTCCCCCGCCCAGACTTCCTGGACAAAATGACACAAAATTGCATGTTCTTCAACCGCAGTGGCCAACTGGCCTTGATGGTTTCTCAACTGCATTCTACGGCGTGGTTGCTTGGGAGCAAAACAATTGATAATCCGAAAAAGTTGAAAAGTGTTGTGACGATCAGCCGCTTTCTGAGCCAAAGTGATAGTTTCAGCAAATCTGTGTCTGCGCACTTGTTTGGAATGCCAGCGTTGCTGTCGATCCAAGACACCAAACCTTGAAACATGTCGCCAAAAAAGAAAAACTGTCTGCAAATGCAATGAGCCGTGTGTCATGCGATCAGCCAATTTCATGTAAATGTTCCGATGCTGCCATTTGCAAGTGATGTGAGTGGTCATGGGTGTCCAAACCGCACTGGAAGAATGTGAAGCAGGGGGAAAAAAGGAATGAAAATCTTGCAACACTAATTCATGCAAACGTGGAATGATTGAAGCATCATGGGGATCCGACTCAGTCATGTGCTGTTGCACGGTGGTCTGGGTCCGTCGTAGAAATTCTTTCCAGTGGTCAGTGTCCTCTAGATAGGCTTGTCTGCATTGCACACGTTGCTGGAATGTGCAACTCGTGTTGACGCCAGTCATGGGGGCCGGAATCCAATACTTATTCAGCTGAAAGAAAATGGGGCGGTGATCATATTGGGTGGTCTTAAGGGGAGAGTCCCAGAGATACTTGACTGCTCGTGAATTTCCATCAGCCATATGGTTTCGAGTAAGGCAGAAATCAATGCGGCTATGGCAATTGTTCCCAATATAGGTGGGTCCTAGTTGGGGGTGCCATGAGTTCAAAACATTGAGATCATAAGTTCGAATAAGATGAAGGAAAACATCTGTGTCCCCATGATGGGTGCCCTGTTGGGTGCTCCCTTGCCAGAGATATCCCGGGTGTCCTACACGTGGATCGTGGACTGGCAGAGAGCAGTTGAAATCGCCAGCTACAGCCAACACATGGCGATTGGGCATGTGGCATAGCGTAGTCTCAAAGCTTTCCCACCACCTCTGACGATCTGCCTGTCTGGAGGCATTGCATTGAAAGCTGTATTGATAGCACGCCAGGAAATCCAGGGGACGCGGGGCAAGGCGTAATTGCACATGAACCAAGCGTCCTGGCAGGCATTCACGCCATCGTAAGTCTGTTCCTGGACAATGTCTGCGATTGATCATGAGAAGAATCCCACCACCACGATCTGCAGAATTGCCGGAGTGCACATACATCCAGTGGTTGTCCTGCCACTCACTGGACCAAGACCAACGTGTCTCGACCAAAGACATGATGGAAACATTTTGTTCGAGAGCCCAAATCCGGATCTCATCAAGCCGAGTCTGGGAGAGTCCTCCCACATTCCAGGTGACAAAATTTAGTCGTCTACGACCACCTTGTGCCTGGTTATGTCGACAGAGATCCACGTGCCCAGAAGGTCTGAGCTTGCAGTGGCAATCTTGCACAGAACCTGCTTGTTGGAGTTGCACTGGAAAATCTTTGGGAGTATAACATTGTCCACGATACCAGCTGATGCCATCTCGGCAGGCTCGGTGATAAGCCCGTCTGATACTCCTCTTCTTCACATTGGAAAACGTGGGCGACCAGCTCAAAGAAGAGCGTACTTCAGGCCGCGGTCCATGTTGCTTTGCACCATTAGGTAGATCTGAAAGCCATTGTGGTGCATGTGCTTCAGCAGCCGCCATGGAACAGCTGCAACCCTCACCCCCACCGCTGTAATTGTGGGATATCCAGATGATGAGACAGAGACCAACAGCCAGTCTCAATTGATGTATCCAGCGGTGCCCGGACTTGGGACCGGGATTGCTGCCACCCAGATGCGCCAGAAGCAACAAAAATAGTAGTGCTATGCAAGCGTTGATGTTGTGCCACCACGTCAAATCAAAAATTTTGTAAAGGAAAAATTAAACCAGGACACAAGGGCAAGGTGAGCCAGCAGGTGCCCAGTCCAGGAGAAACAGTTGCTTGCTAAAACAGCAGGAGTAGCTCCCAAAAAATACAAATTGTACCTCCGCACCCCACGGCAGAAGGCGCAAATGAAACCGTGTAAGACCCACAAAGTAGTCCAGGCACCAATGTGATACCATGAAAGTGGAATCAATGCATGCTGTCCAGGTCCAGGTTCATTCACAATTGAAAAAGATGCACCAGAGCTTGAAACAGGAAGAGCAAAAAATACCGGGTGATATTTGTGGGATCCAGGAGAGAAGCAGATAACCGTCAATGGAAAAGTGCACCACTCTCGCGAAAAGGGAAAATCAACCAATTCACTGCCAGAGCAGCGGTCCCAATCTCCAATTGAGCAGTAATAAATGGATGAGGAATCAGTGCAAAAATAAGCCCCACTGCAGAAGGCAAAAATGGCCAATCGTAGGATCAATGTCAGCGGAATGATTGCAAAGGCCGCCAAGAACAGGTGCCAGCAAACACCTGTCAAAGTGAGCAGCAAGATGACAGCAGGCAGATGGCAAAAGGAATGGCGCAATGAGTCAAGGCGCTAAAGGAAAATGGCTCCTTCAGCCGCTGGTGGCTGGATCAACTTGGACGCTGCGCTCGTGGCAGCAAAGGGGCTTGTGTGTGTGTTTTTTTGCTCACACACCTTTTGCATCTGCACGAAAGGTTTGTGCCAGCCATCAGCGTTTTGCTGGTACCCTTGGTGGGTAGCACTTGGCTGAACCATCGCATACCTATGCCTCTCACGTTACACTTCTCGATTTGTGCCGTCAGGCATTTCTGAAGTCATCTGGAGAAAAATAATCGTCTGGAGAAAATCAAGGAGCCAATCAAAAAGGTTCAAAATCATCCAAAGGCATCACTGTGGAATGTCGGATGGTGCCATTGCAGTTGAATCAGGTCGCAGCAATGCCAGGATCTGTTGTGTCGGGTCAACAGCTTCCTCAACTTTGGCAAAATCAGGAAAGTACTGTGGGATTTGAATACAGTCTGATCGAACCAACCACGCAATCGTCATGTTCTGCATGAAAAGGTCTGGGGCACGCCATATGGGACTGGGACGTTGGTTGTCCTGTGTCAGCAGCCATTTCGCCGGCTTGGATTCCTGTGTCACCACAGGTTGTATCTTCAGGATGGCCTGGTAATGGCCTGCAGCATCCTGTCCCAAATGTGAGGCAGCAGCAATGAGAACATAACTGACATGCTCCTGTTCCAACGTGGCATTGCAAAACACCGGAATGGTGAGTTCTGATTCAATGTCAATTGCACAACTGCTTTTCTCGATCTGGCCATTGAGTCCCTCATGAAGTCTGTCCACGTGCAGGCAAAGCAAGGGTGCAGCCCTAATGAGTGCCGCTTGCATGCCATAAGCCTGGCACCAGTGCAGGATAAGTTGGTCAAATTTGCATGAAGGACCCAGGGCAACTGCAGGAGGAAATTGCAGAAACAAAGGCATATACGTGTCTCCTTGGTCCATACATTGCACTCGGCCTTTTTGCTCACAGCGGCGCTCCCAGTGCATGTCAATCACTGGAGAGGTCATCCAACGCAGGATGATGTGAACAAATTCCCCACAATCTTGTTGAGCTTGTGGGCGGCCCCAGTTGTCAAGCACTTGTTTGAACCACTGTAAGTCAGCCAAAACAACAGGAGAATTCCAGCTATCAAGGATCGTTTGAATAAGTGGTTCAAAATGCTTGCCCCAAGATTCAGTGTCGGCAACGGGCTGGCAAAGGAGTGCCCAGAATAGGCAATGCACCGTCACGTTTGCAAAACACCAGGTGCTGTCATTGGCAAGTTGCATGACTGCGGTCAAGGAGCGCAACCGGTGGATCTCATCAGAGGTCATGTGTCGGTTGACTTGGTCTTGGATTTGCCCTTGCCACGGCCCTTGCCTGGTGCATTCGGCATCAGCTGCTGGAGTGTGCTTACCAGGGAGCTCTGTTTGGGAACGTGTGGCTTCAACGTCGTTCCCGCCAGCAGCCAGATTGAGGAATGCGTCAGAGAGGCCATCAGCTCGTAGGGTCTGTCGCTTCTCAGATTCAATTGAAGCTTCCATGGGATTGCAGACTGAGGGTTGGTCATGGGGAGGCCCTGAAATCTGACTACCAGAGTCGGATCCCGCATGTCCCCGCCCAGTTCCTCCAAGTGCTGGAGCATCTTGACCATCGACACCGCCTTGTTCTTGTCGATAATCAGGGCCTTTGTGGAGGGATCCCATTTGAGAAAAGGCCAACTCATGTCCTCCAGCAGCAGTTTCCTGTCCATGCAGGCCTGGAGCAGGGGGTCCCCCACTTTGCACTCTGAGACTTTGATGGCCCGGGTCTGCAAGTCCTTCAGGAACCACATACAAAGGTGTTGTCTGAGGGGACTGGTCACCTCCGTGAGGTTCTTCTTGCGAAGCTGCTGCCAATGTTGGGTTTCCTGAAGCATGCCCTGGAGACTGCCCGCCTTGTCCTGCTGGAAGTACAGTATGAAAGAGTCTGTACTTTGCAGCAAGTTCAAGCTGCGCTCGTGTCGCAGCGCCAGTTGGCCCAGGACCCGCAGGTACTGCAGGATCTCCTTCTGTTGTTCTCGTCCTGGTGGATCGGGATCGGTCTGGTCTGCCTTGCCCTCGGTTCTGCGTTGTTTCATTGCCCTGGGGTTGGGTGGAAGCTTCAAGCTCTTGTCGAAGATCGGCGCTAAGAACTGAAAGGTTTCTTTGATCTCGCCCAGTGCCATCTCGTCCCAGCCATTCATAGCCGAGTCTTCCTCCATTCAGGGCGGTTCCCAACAGCAAAGCAGTTTGCAGAAGGACTGGGCAGTTGCCACGCAGATGGATCTGAACCAACTGTTGTCTGGCTGCAGTGGTGTCAGGCTCGTCAGATGGACACGGGAGATTGAAGATCTGGCCACAAAAATCACATTGATAATCGGACTGCATCATGTGCTGAAAAACAGGCAGCAATGTGTCACTGTAGAAGTCTGCAAATTGGTGCCCACATGTGTGTGATTCATGCAAATGGCGACTCAAAAGTCCAGGCAAGTGCGCCTGTCCACACATGATGCAAGCATGGCTCAGCATCTTCTTGACCTCTGCGTCTGTCCACATGTCACTAAACTGTCGGTCAGCAAAGAGTTTGGTGAGCCTGAATTGCATTGGCCTGGGAATTGAGGGGTGGACCAGCTGATGCAGAACCTCTTCCGTAACTGGAATGGGCATGAAGGGCACCTGTTCCAACCTGATGTACATCATGGCAATCTGACGCAGAGGAAGACAAATGTGATTTTGTCGGACCTGATGTATTTGCGGGTTGCAAACACAGCCCAGACGGGCAAACACAAGTTCCACCAAAACCAAAGTGAGGCTTTGTGCCTGCCTCCATAACTTGGCATGACTGGTCATCAGGTGGCTTGCCAGGTCTCCAGCCCGGGTGTAAACCTGCTGGCATTGGCTGCACCGTATGGTCAAATGGAGCCGTGTCATGGGTGGCTGCAAATAACTGAACATGGTTCCATGGAGGCAGAGGTCATGCCATGCCTGGGGAATGGGTACCGTCTCTGTCTCTGCTGCCGGGTTGAATTCAGGGCATCGTCCCTGCACTATGTGGGACCGGAGTCCTTCAAGTGAGGAGTAGATCTTGCCGCAGTGGGCACATGCCGCCTGTCCATCCAAACTGTCTCTGGCAACGTTGAAACTCACTCCAGCAATCTTGTGAACACGTTGTAAATGTTGAATGAGTTGTGCAGAGTCATTGAACAGCTCAAAACAGACATCACAGCGGTGAATGGCCTCCAGCTGGGTCTGGATCTGTACTGGCCCTGGAGTCGCCAGTCCTCCACCGTGCAAAACAAGGATTGCCATCTGAGCCCAGATCGGGCTTGGTGTGTGCGAAAACCACTGCCGCAAAATTGACAAGGTGAGTCAGTGCAGTATTGGTTGCACAGCATCCTAGATTTGGCAGGCACGTGGGTCCAATATTGTGGGTGTTCTGTGCTGAGGTGCCAGTGCATGTCCTGGATACGGTGAGCATGCTGACCACACAAGAAACAGAACTTGCAGAGGTACTTGCACGCTTCCGGTTCCTGCTCGAGTTGGCACAGGCGGTCATCGGCAATCATGCCAAGCACACGCTGTCCCCAGGGTTGTGCCAGGAGGTTACTGAGATCTGCATCATTCAGCACCACTAGGCCTCTAGCAGAGGCAGCAGCAGTTGGAAGCTTGAGGCTCGAGGTCATGGTAGCCTTCAATGGGATTCCAGTGCAGTGTGCAGGTCCAAGGAGAAGGGCCTGACAGCCGCGTTCAATGTGAATGCGGAAGCTTCTCCAAGTGGAAAATGAATGATGGCAGTACTTACATTGGGGTAGACCGTCAGTGCAATATTCATGCATGGATATGTTGAAATGCCTGTACATCTGGGTTCCATGTTCAACAGTGCAGTGTCTACGGAAGGCAGAGACATGGTCAGTGCAAAATGAACACAACCTGCAATGATATTGCAGTTCCGATCCCTGGTCCTCACCAGAGAGGGCAGTCTCGACACGTCGTCGAGCCAGATCAGCCTGAACTTCTGCAATTTGAGTTCGAATGAGGGCCAGGTGGTCCCAATTCAGCGTCCGTGCCAAATCATCTGCTTGCAAAAGTGATTCCCGCTGAGTCAATGACCTTTGGAATGAATCCACAGCCGCCGTAAGCAAGGCAGCCGGTCGCGGCAATGCAAATGCTGAAAAAACTTGTTCATGTGAATTGCCAGTGTGATGTGGGTGATCCCTGACTATCGTCCGCAACATAAGGCCAATTTGGGTGATCATATGTTGGATACCTTTGGGAGTGGTTCCTACCGCAAAAACACCATATGTCATGATGGGGAGGATGCAACAACGCCAAAGCCGTACCTTTTGTTGGATCGAAAAATGAGTTCTGTTGCAAAGCCAGCGTCTGAGTCTGGAGAAGCCAGCACGTGCAAGTTTCACTCTATGCCATGTGGTGGAATCTGCAAAATTATGATAGCCAATGACACATCCAAGATAGTTGGCACTCTTTTGTACAGGTATCAACATCACTGTGGCATCTGGAAGCTGGATTTTGATCTGCTCACCTTTGTGATCACGCTGGGTATGAGCAGCACGTGCTTTCCGGCCCAGGTGGCCACGCATGCAAAGGATGGCAACTGATTTTTGCGGGCTGATCGTCAGGTCAAACGCATGAAGCAAAGAAAACAACTGGCCAAGAGCATGTAACAGCAAATTGAATTCTTCAACATTTGTAAAGACACCTCCAACATGACAATCGTCCGCGTAGATCGTGAGGTGCGTGCATATCCAATCCAAGGAGACAGTGGCTTGGAGGTCATGCAGCAAAAGGATAATCATGCAGTTCCATAAATATGGTGCACCTTTACATCCCTGCCTCAAGCCACGGTTGACCTTGACTTCCACGCATTCTCCACCATGTGTTACAAAGTATGAAGTGTCAAAGTGCCATCGTTGGAGTAGTTGGATCACTGCTTCATCAATTTGTAATTGGTGGAGTCGACAAAACAATTTGGTCCTATTAATAGAATCAAATGCCTTATCTATGTCAATGAATATCTGTAGGCCACCAAAGCAAGAATATTGTGGGATTTGCGCAGCACGAGAATGCGGGGTCGATTTTTGGGTGTCAACCAGAGTCTGAATGTCACGACAGTGGGATGCCACTTTCAGCAGGGGGTCTTGCGTCGATCGCTTCGGCATGAAGGCCCAAATGGGCCATTTTCGGAACTCACTTTCGGTCTGTTTGGATGCAATTCGAATAAGCAGGCCCAAAGCAGCCTTGCCCAAAGGGCATTGGATGGCTAACGGTCGGAGGTGTTGGGGTCTATTGGGAGGTTTATTGGGTTTAGGGATTAATTGTAGCCAGCCTGATCGCCACATGGCAGGGATCCAGGGATTACGGTTACTCCACCATTGATTAAGGATCTCATGCAAAATGGGTGCAATGGTGTCTGTGAGTTCCAAATGCAACCTGGAGCGCAAGGCGGCGCCACTGCTTTGACAGTGGGAATGTCCCTCAGTGCTCCTGCAAGTTCTTGGACCGTAAACGGCACTCCTGGAGGAGTATGACAAGGGCGCAGGGTCATGGGGTGACCATGCCATGTTTGTCTGACATATGCAACAAGCATACTGCGTTCCTCAGAAATGGTCATCAGGGCACCAAGATCATTGCGAAGCTGCATCCTACGCATGGGGGTCTTGGGAGCAAATCGATTGATGATGTCAAACATTTGGTGAGTGTTGTGTTGCAAGGCAGCTTGGTTGGCAAGTTGAACGACCTCCTCAAATCGTTGGCGTCTCTGTTTCTTTGCAAACCTGCGGTGTGACCTTGTGAGCATCTGATACTTGGCAATGTGAAACCACGCATGAAAACAGCCATGTAAATCACAGGTTTGAATCTGTCGTGCATGTGATCTGTGTGCCCATTTGGTCAATACAACTGGGTTGGCTTGCCAGGGGTCAGATGAACTGATAGCACTGACAGGAGGGAAAAACCGTGAAAAACTTTTGATTGCAGTTTCATGCACTGTGGAAAGCTCAGGTTCAGCTAAGGTCAGCGCCCGTCGAAACTGTTCACAAATGGCATCTTCAGAACCAGCAAGAAATTGGCGCCAGACCGCATCTCCAGTCAGCTTGGCAAGACGTCCACAGCGTTTCTGGTGTGGGGTCAGGCCATTGGCAACATGATGTGAAGGTGGCACCCAGTACTTAGCCAAATGGCAGACCATAGGAACATGGCCAAATTGGCCAGGAGGCAAAAAGGGGGCCTCCCACAAATACTGAACTTTTCGTGCAAGTCCATCAGCCAATTGCTTACGTGTACAAATGAAATCAATCCTGCTAGCGCATCCATTCTGAATAAATGTCGGGCCCAATGAGGAGTCCCAAGTATTCAGGGCAACCAACCCTCCAGAGCGCAGGATTTGTGCAAACCTGTCAGTGTCAGAATGTTTCAGGCCTGGCATCAATTGTTGATTCCATCTGAAAAAGGACGTGCCACAGGTTCCAGAGTTCTCCATCAGGGAACAATTCAGGTCTCCAAGGACTACAACAGTGTTCCGGTTCGGTATTTGTTGGAGCTGATGGTCCAAAGCCGTCCAAAATCTTTCACGTCTCTGCAAGCAGCCTTTATCCCTAGCAAAAACATGCTGGTAACACCCTAGGATATCAATGTTCCGTGTTGACATGTGAAGGCGTACATGAAGGAGGCGCCCTGGAACAATGTCATTCCATCGCAGGGTGCTGGCATCACAGAGGGCTCTGGCAACAAGAATCAACACACCGGAACCACGATGGTCAGGATCTGCACTGTGGATATGGTGCCAGGATGTATCGCTCCAGGTGGAGCAAAAGCTCCATCTGGTCTCAGTCACCACTGCAACTTGGATCTGCTGCTGAAAAAGCCAACATTTAAGCTCATCCAATCGGTGGTTGGATAGCCCTCCTCCATTCCAAGTCAGGCACGTAAGGCGTTTCCTAGGAGCATTATGCTTATTGCATGTTGCCAGGTTGGTTGGTGTCATTGGTGGCAGTTCAGTATTCAAGGGGCGCATCCCCATTTTGACGAAATCCTCTGGAGTAAGGCAGCGCCCACGGTACCAGGCCATTCCACTGCGATGAGCCCGTTTTTGTGCTCTTTGGAGGCTTCTCTTGACTACTGGAGAGGATCGAAGGGTCAGCACAACAGGCGTGCTTGCGCACATCGGTGGCTGCGTGCCATGTAGCTTCACGTCAGGTTTGTGAATGAAATGGTGTGTCCAATCAGTGGACGTTTCAGCACTGTCCATGGCAACAGTGCAACCCTCGCTCCTATCAGATCCTATGCAACTGGGTGCCTGCAGGCAATGCCAAACGCAGATGAAAAACAGTAAAAACACAGGGATCCGATGCCTGGACTTGGGACCAGGCTTGCAGTCTTTGGACCAGGTTCGAATGTCAGCGCCGTCGCACAGTGCAGCTATCCACAGCTTCCCAATCAAAAGAAAAAGAAAAGTTCCTTGCCACAAAATGAAATTGAAGGCGTTCACACTCTGCCAGTGCCAGTGCAAAATATTGCTGAATAGGGTCCACACAAGGGCCAACCGTTGAGCCAGCAGGTGTGGAAGCCCAAACGTAAATGAAAAATGATCGCCGTCTGCCACGTTCAAGTTGAAATGTCGCAAGAGATCCAGAAAATTATTGATCCAGGCCAGTGAAAAATGGAAAAGGGAGCCCACCCCTATATAATCCTCAAATGCAAATGTAAAATGAAAAGACACAATCCAGGCCAGTGAGACACAAAAACGGGAGCCCACCCCAATCTGTTGTATAGCTCGTGTGGAATGCAAAATATCAGCACCTGTGGAGGGAAATTCAACCACCAGAGAAAGCCTCAATGCATCCAAGTCAGCACCTGTCTCCAAAACAGAACAATCAGATTGGGAGTCCACCCCACCGTGTAGCAAGCAGCCAACTGTATCTGTTGTATGTTGTATGCCAAGGAGCCAAGAATTTGTTGCTGTCTTCACAAGGCCAGTCAGTAAGTGTCGGGGGCCTAATCCGCAGAGTGTGAAGACAGCAGCAGTTCTTCCGTCAATAAGGGTGTGAATCAGCCTATGCTGTTGTACCCAAATGCAAGGATCCACACGACCCCACCAGTGCAGGCCAGGAAATGAAAAACTGAAACCCTCCTTGCAGTTGCTCGGATGGAAAATAAATCTGTCGTATCCACACCAGTCGCTAGGAGCCCAGTCCCTGTAACTGGAATCTGTCAATGCAAAATGACAAGGAGCGCCAAACAGCTGTGATTCGTTGAAATTACTGTGGGGGATACAGCCCAGGCCAGCCAGTGTGTGGTAGGAGCCTACCCTACAGAATGGCTGGATCCCCTTTGTGTAAACTGCAGCACTGTTATGATCCAACTGTCCAATCGCCGGTTGCCACCAGAAATTCACCAGGCCAGAAAATGATAGGGAGCCCACCCCTTGATGGTTGTGTGCAGATTCAGTTTGAAATGTTGTCAAAAGTCCAGGCAAACACAGCAATATTAACCAAAGGAAATAAAAAATGGCACAGGAATGAGCAATCGTGGTTGCAATCCAGCAGGCCAAATGATGGCCAAATGAAATCAAATTGTCAGTTGTGAAAACGCCGCGGGCCAATGAAGTCACAAGCCCAGGTGGATGTCGAAAATAAACAAATGGAATGGCCAGGGCAGCACAGCGCAATCAAATGGCAAGGAGTAAGACAAATAGGAACCAATGCGGGGGGAAGCAACAGCGTAGCTGTCAACGCGCTTGAGCGCGGTCCGGATGACCGCAAAGGAGCTTGTGTGTGTGTGAGAGAGAGAGACCCCTTTGACTGCTAGTCAGAAGGCTGAGCCCTTGCACATGATTTTTTCATGCGGCCTAGCACAGCTGAGAATTTCGTCCGCCTCAGTGTGTCTAGGACTTCCAGACTGGTGCCCCGTGAGGCTATCTGGCACGGTGCCCAAAAGTTTTCACTGGTGATTGTTAGTGAAAACAGGCTGTGTGTGTGTGTGTGTGGGTGTGTGGGTGTGTGGGTGTGTGGGTGTGTGGGTGTGTGGGTGTGTGGGTGTGTGGGTGTGTGGGTG
>Ga0126342_10008244_pt1 | contig 18657 bp, 21 predicted proteins | sample Cyp1metagenome_FD_92528 | JGI IMG/M metagenome (GOLD analysis project Ga0126342, IMG submission 92528) | Coral microbial communities from Lord Howe Island, Old Settlement Bay, Australia - Cyphastrea 1 metagenome | ecosystem: Host-associated > Invertebrates > Cnidaria > Coral ...
AACATTTGTTTTCCTGAACCCCAACCTTGCGACATCCATTTTTTGATGATTTTTACCTGACTTGGCATTTTTATTCGCCGAAGTGGAGTCACAGGAAAAAAAATTACCGGTAGCACGGAGGATGTTTTAGGTTGGATATTTAAAAAAAAAACGGGAGGACACCACGCAGATGATCATTTTGCAACCAGGACATCCATCTCTGTAATATGTAAAATTCCAAGCGCAATTCCCCCCATTGTTTCTTCACATCATACAGTCACAATTTCAAACATTGAGACCTAGCGCTACCCTACCGAAGTCACAGCGCTGAAATTGAGGAAAAAACTGCCTGTCCAGAATGAAAAGCACGCACTTACCGATCCACCCCTCGCACGCTGAACGTTTCTTTTGGGGCATCGTGGCACCCCCAACGCTGACAGAAAAAAAATAGCAAACGCAAAAGCACCGTGGCAGTTATGGTTTCGAAAATTTGGTATCTTTAATTAATACTGGGTGGTTCCCCCGCCTCTGGCGAGAAATATTAATGCATTTTCATTTTTTGGGGTTGGGGGTTTGGGATAAAATTGTATGGATGGGATAAGAAATCATGGGTGGGGGGAAGCAAAGGAAGGAGCGGCAGCCAGCACCCGCAGCAATACTACGCCCGCATACGGTCAGTACCAACAAATACGATCCAAGCGATCAATCCATTGTTACGTTCTAGGCATTTCTAGGCTGTACTTTTTGGTGCCTTACGGGCTGGTATGTTCCTATGCCCAACAAATCAAATAATATACAACAATGGATCCATTCGGCGGAAACTGTGAGGACCTAAGTTTCCCGCCAGTGCATGCACATTTTTTTTAGTGCAGAGGGATTCCGAGTGCTTATATAACGGCGGCACCGTATAGCAAACCCATCCAAGTACTTGCAATGAGCACGATGCATTTCAGAATATTTGAGTTGGTCCTGTCCGGTGAATATTTCGGTTTTTCCCTAGCGGGATAACACGGGCTATGCCGAGCTGGTGCCAATATAACCGGAATAAATATACAGATCAGCATTGCGACAGTGCCAATACACAAACTGCTAGGGAAAATTTATGTTATTATCGTTCTATGTCTACATCTTGCACGTGGCGATGTGAAGTTGGGAATGCTTCTTGTCTGGTTTTACTTATGTGCACTTGTTGCGCTCGCACTGACGGCCAAAAGGGCCTCGCGGAGACCCCCCGTAAACTGGTGGCTTTCTTATATAGCGCGCCTTAGGGTTCCACTGGCGTTACGGCTGCGAGTGATCACAGATCAGTGAAATCTGTTCCACTAGACGCAGCAGCTGCACTTGGCGCGCTCCCAACTGGCCGAGATTTGGACCGCATTTTGGTCGTGCTCGACACATCTGAGCCCTCTTCCACCTTCGGAACCCACTTCTTTTGTGGTTTCTTGTCCTTTGCCGCAGGGTGCTCTTTGGGCTTCGCGAATGTGATCACCTTCGCATAGCATCCAGCGCAGTACTTCTTCTGGTTTCGAGTCTGCTTCCCGCACAGTTCGCACTCTGAAATGTATACCTCGTTCGTGTTAGGGTCAGTGTAGCTCCAGTCGCCGTCAATGCGGTACCCTTCTTGCGAGTACTCCATTGGTTCTGCTTCGGGGCGAACAGCAAAGCTGGCTGCATGCTCCTGGGCGCTCATAACATCTGCAGCCAAACGCCCAACTGCTTCTTCCTCAGCTTGCTCAAGTGCAGCCTCCTGCTCTGCCTGCCAAGCTGCCTCATTTGCATCGCCAACTGTGTCAGAAGGCACGGCTTGCTCCTGCTGCAAAGAGTTTGATGCCTCCCTGGTCCTGTCCGCCGACTCGAAGGCCATCGAAGCTGAATGCTTCAGCTGATTCAGAATTGCCATGTGAGCTGAGGCTGGTGTGGCCTCGTGCAAGCCCACGCAGACTTCTGCGACCTTTGTCACTGCTTTGTCTGTGAATTGCCACACACACCTGAGACCGTCTTGGTGTAGGAGTCTTGGTCGCATATGATCGCTGTCACCTCTGCAGTGCAGGCAAAATTGTCTGACATCATGCTCGCGTTTGCTGCTGGCTCTTGTGACAACAAGTGGATGGCCATCATCTGCATAGTTGCTGCTGCCTTGTCTGCGGCTGCCTTCACTGCATTCATCTTAGCTGCCGCGGCTTCTTCTTTCTGCTCCAATGGTGGAGTCCCAGTCCCGCCTGCAGGCACCGGCTGTTCCGCAGCAGCTATCGGCAAGTAAGCAGCCGGCCCGTGCTGTTCAACCACAACAGCCACGGCTTCGGCCCGGACCTCCACCGGTGTGGAGTATGCCTCGTTGAGAAGAAACACCCCCACCATGAGGGCCACAGAGCCCCATGCCGCCACAGGGACCCCTTGTGGTGGGGCTAGTCGCCGTGCTTCTGCAACAATCCTCGTGATTGCCCTTGCCGTCAGCGGGTATGCGTCCTCTTCCTCTGACTCGTTCTGGCACTTCCCCGAAATCACGATTGGGCTGAACAGCCAGCACAGGCTGTTCACTCCTCTCCACACGTCGCCGCTTTCGCCGCCGCAGGGCCTCCAACGCTTCCTCGTCTCTCTCGTGATCAAGGCCTCAGAGATTGCACTGCAAGTGCGCCATCCTGCTCCGGGAGTCGAAGCAGCCTCGTAGGCTGCATGGGCTGCTTCATGCTCGTACACTGTGTGGCGAAGCACCACAATGGAATCCGAGACCTCCTGTGGTGTCGGCCCAAAGTGGATCACAGCCGCGCCTGCTGTTGCTACGGCCGCGATTGCTGCGCCAATTACGGTTGCAGTCCCCAGGCGCTTCCTTCCGAAGATGGCGGCCCAGCTTGCGCAAGTGGCAACACAGCCAGCCACGCAGCAAACCACTGTGGTGATCGCCACGAGAGTTGGCATCACACCAGCTGGGGAAGCAAGGACCACCACCACGATGGCGATGGCGACCCCGATCTTCATGCTCGACGCTTTCTTCCCGGTCGGAATTGGAGCAGCGTCGACTGCAACTTGTTCGCTCCCGAGAGCAGAGGAGTCCGCCATTGGTCCGATGTGTAAGCTGTCACTGCGGGCACTTGTACCTTACAGGTCTGCACATCAAACATCAGCGGCTGCGTCGACATCGAAGTCACCTCCCAGTTCTTCTTCCTGGGGTCGCGTCGCTTCTTACTTATGTGCATGGCGGCCTTAGGAGCGCTTGGGGCCACACTGCCCAACCTCGTTGAAAACTATAATTTGTGCCCTGTTACAGGAAAACGATAATATACTTCAGAGTCTAAAAGTAAAACATCACTTTTGGGCGCATGTATATCCAATAAATGTAAAAAAATAATCATCGTTTAATGTTTTTATACCAATTTTTGCTTTTGGAAATGTAATTCTCCCAAATTATACACTACCCCGGTTTTCTCTGAAAGGAGGTCGGTATCACCAGTCGATCCCCGTGTATCAATGTATTTGCACATATTCCCTCGTCATGACGAAACAAATCCCTGCAATCATTCAAAACTTTGCAGTCAGTGGCATAAACCCTATATTTTGAGCCTCTTTGCATTCCCATCAACGTCTTTTTGGGGTAAGTCCCCAAGTCTCAACGCTTAAGTCTCCATAATCGTAGGCAGATTTGATCCACCCCACCCCCATCAATACCCACCAGTCCTCAACTGTCATGAACACCGGGGCAACCCCAAGTAATGGCATATTTTTTGTAAGCAATTCAATTTTTGTAGTCATTTTTTAACTTGATTTAAGAGCTATGTGGGCCAGGTTTCTTTAGAGTACAGGCGGACATGGGCATATACATATATCCAAGACATTTGTGTACACATTTGCAGGTGCATATGTATTTCATGTGCATTACATGTTTGTATAACATATCATGTATTCACGGTTCAAAATGTCGTTTTACGTAAGCAAGGTTTTACGGACATAAAATATATATCAAAAAAAATACTATTTTCACAAAATGAAATTTTACGGACATTTGCGCATATGTGAAAACATGTGTGGGGGCATATGTGCCACATATGGTCCATATATGTTGTAAATAAATGTCGGCAGTCCATGTATATATGATATACGCAAATACTCTCTAGGCGCCCTACAGGGTATATTTTTGAACCAAGATAAGTCATTCTGGATAATCTGTGGTCCTTCAAAAATCGAAACTGCCATCGTCTCCAGGTGGTCCGCCCTGCTCAGCCACGCTGCCAGCGTGACCTTCGACGCCAACCTCCTCACAAAGAACGGTCTCCCCATCACAATGTCGACGGCAACATGCCCCCTTACAGCCAAATCCTTGCGGAAACCCCGCTGGCCCCCACTACCGCCAGCCGCCCGCCCCCATAAACCTAAATTTTGCACACCTTGAGACTGGCCAGTATAAAACAGTCTGCCATTGCACATTTGGAGACGGGCCAGTATAAAAACCGTCCAAAAAATCAAAGCCTCTTGCAGCTAAAAAGGTGCCGGGGGGGAAAAAAAAAATGGACATCAACACTTTTGGCGCCTCCTCATGTCAGGATAATTCAACCTACGATTTTTCACTTGTATGGTTTAAAAAATTAATCAACAAGCAAGCGACTGGTTTTTGACTTGGGTTTCCATCGATTTGCTGTGGGAACACTCTATTAGCATTTCTTTGCCTCTTGTTCACAGTGTTGACATTGTTGAATGTTGTTGAAGAGGTTGGAAAAACGCATGGCGGTCCGCTCTCCCAATCTTATATCGGATGGACACTCACGAGGTTTCGCTACCGAACCCCCACAACCCACTCCGCGCACTTGCTCACGGCCACACCCCAAAGTCTTCATGGGCACAATACTAATCCGTTGTGAAGCACTAAACTGAAGCGTCACCTTCTTTAAGGCCCACATGTCCAAACCATAGACGTTCAGTTTGACCAGGATTTCAAAACACAATGTCATACATATGTTTGAAGGCATAGCAGTCCCCAAGGAAGCCTGGCACTACAGACGCAACTGTTGCTGAACATAACCAAAGTTTTGCTCGTTTGTTCGCCCTGTCGTGGTCCAAATCGTCCAAGGCTGGCACTGCTGCAAAGTAAGCCTTCGCAACCCCACGTAACTTGTCACCGCTCAAATCGCCTCACCACTGAGCCATTGTGAATACAAACACCAAAAAAAAAAACCTGTCAAACAAAATGGTGCTAGTTCGTGCTGGCATGCCGCGCCAATACCACAAGATCATATGCGGCGATCGGTCATCAACGATCAGGGTGACGCTCTTGGCGCTCCAAGAGGGCCTTTGTTTTCCTCTTCCTGGCGAGTTCTGAAATATGTTCACCATGGCACGCATTTTTTCGTGACATCCTATCACGCCGGCCAGCCAGAAAACCTCAATGGTTTTCAGTTTTTTTTCCTTCGGTTTTTGTCTTCGCGGGACATTCCGCTAAACGGTTTTTTTTCTTCTCCAAATTGGCTTCGGGGAACGGACACCGTTTTTTTTGCAGACTCTTCTTGGATCCTCGGAGGAACACCTTTTGGCCACAAATGGCACCCTCGGACGATTTGATCGTAGCTAATCCTTTGTGTTGTGGACCACAGAAAGTCTCGAAGTCTCGATTGGGCTGCTGGACTATTTATATACTGGCCAGTCTCCAGATGCGCTGACTGTTTTTAGGGCTGGGCAGTCTCCAGCGAGGCGAAGGCTGGGGGTCACTGGGGGGTGCTGGGCGGTCTGGAAGGGTAGGCCTCACCCTCAGCGTGTAAAGTCAAAACATCACCGAGGAGGGGGGGAGGACCATCCATGTTGGTCGAGGCCGAGGCGGGCAGCATGAGGAGACTGCACGCGAAAGACCGCATGGCAGCGGTGGCGAGGAGAGCTGTCCAGCGGGAAGTCCAAGCCAGAGCAGCGGATCGACGTAGAGACGGTGGGGTTGATGATGCTTTGTTTGCCAGAAGCCGGATGAAGGTCTTTGTTTCTTCGCTCCAACGTCCCCAATCTCAATCCCGAGCACTACTAGCCGGGCGCGGCCTGCGCCAATCCCTTTTTTGCGCTGTTGGACGATCTCCAAACCGGTTTCTGTGGGCAAAACCTTTTAGAACGTCAGCCATGTGTTCGATCTGACTTTTTGCCCGGGTTGTGGTACGGCACGGGTATCCAGCATATGTACAAACTTTGATCACGTCATTGATCCTTTTTGTATACTTTGGGCATAACAAATTTGACGCGTTTCATTATATACCCTCGGGATGCAGAATAGATTCGTGGGAAGATTGTAAGCCCCGTTCTGGGTTCCACAGTGACGTCTTATCAGGAAACCCATGTGCTTGAGCACGCTAAGTTTTTGAGCCGGAAACAAAATTATGGAAACGGGAAAATACGCATTCCACTTTCTATTTTTTGTTTGGCCCGCTCGTCGCCAATGCTCTACTCCGCGAATCTTGTTGATGACTTTTTTAGGCCACCTGCTCAAATTTGCTGTGCGCACCCGCAGCCCAGCAGCCGAGCACTTCGGGAAAAGCAACTGACGGGAAAAAATGATGAATTTCAGCTAGGGGAACCCCTGGCAATGAACTATACTGGATGGCAGCTTCAGGATTGCCACCAAATTTTTTTGGGGTGTTTGCATACCATCTACTTACAAATGTATCACCTTGAACACCATGCGCATCCTCTTGATTTTTTGACCCAAAAAAAAAACGAAAAAAAATTGTGGCAATCCTGACGCTGGCATGATTCATTGCTAGCGTTTCTGCTAACCAAATTTCATCAAATGTTGCGGTTGCTTGCGGAGCGGCGGGTGCGCACAACAAATTTGAGCAGATGGCCCAAAAGAGTGAATCGACAAGATTCGCGTAGTAGACCATTGGCGGCGAGCACACACAAAAAAAAAATGGCTGGCATCAAGCACATAAAGATCTTATGGGTAGCTACATTTCCAACAGTGCAGGGTTCAAAAATGATAGCTAAACGCAACCAAGAAAAAATCTACAATTGTCTTGGGACACCATTTTAATTTTTTCACATCCAGCCCTCGGGGCTGACCATTCTAGACACTTTTTGAATCTGCGGTGTTTTTTTTATCGTACGACAGGTTGCTTCGCTCGTCGTGGCAATAGGCCTTGGGTGTTTGGTGGAAATTGCTGTCGCGTGGATTCATGGGCCATATTTGGAAAAGTTCCCTTGTGTTGTTCCAATTGGGCCAAACTTGTCGCAGAAATTGCATCAGTGCGTGGTGCACGGTAACGATTTCTGGTGGCAAGTGCGCCAGTTCAGCGGCATGCGTGTTCAACACTTGGGCCACTAGTGTATTTGTTTTTGTTCCTTTGCGCTCTCCCAATTGGCACGGCTGGGCGATGTACGATGTTGCGTTGGTCTTTACTGCCATGGCGCGTGGCAACCGCAATATTGAATATGCAAAGGCGACAAATAAAATCGCCTCACCACGGTAGTCAACACATTGTACGTTGACGCTCCCCAGTCCATACTGCACACTCCAGGCCTCACACTGCAGCACTTTACACTCCACGCGCGACAATCCTCATTCTACGTTTAAAAGTTTAACAACACATTGGGTTGTGTTTGAGTCTTTGCATTGTACATTTTACAGATATGTTTACAGTTTACGTTTTTCATTTTGCAATCCGGACCAACATTCCACATTTTACACTCCGCAGCCGACTTTCCACGCTCCACATTCGACATCCGCTCTTGCAACTTAACAAATTTTCGGCTGCTGTCGGTAATTATATATTTTGGTGTTCGTTTGTGAGCGAAAATATGTCGCATGAGTCGAGTTCTTTGAATTGTGGCATGGGTATGTTTTGTTTTTTTGTATTTTCGCACGCATACTGTATGCTCTCCAAAACCATGTGGTGACAAGACTGTTGGATATGATATGATTGCAAGCACCATCACAAGCAAAACACATTCATCTGGCGACTGAAAAAAAAAACTATGGGAACAAGTTGTCTTGTAAAAGTGGTTTACGTGGTGTGCATTCGGGTTGGATCCAGGTCATTTGGTCCCATCCGGAACAATTATGATTAACTGTCAACGAAGATCGCACGTGAGTCAAACGATGCACAGTCTCCCAAACAATTGATGTCCCCCAAATGGGTTGCCATCATGGCTAACAAATTTGACCGTGACCACTGGTAGGTTCATCACTAATTACAGTTTGAAACTGTGATTGGGCAACGCCAACGCATTGAAAACTTGGTGTGGAAACCCACATATGACAGAACACAAGGTTGAAGCGATCACTCTTGTGAACACCTGTTTTCATCAAAGGTGGCCGCGCGTCAATTTTGTTTTCATTTTTCTGGCAACAGCAATCGTGAGCACGCAACAATGAAAAAATTACTGACACGTTACCATACGTTTCTTGGTTGTGACCATGTTTTTTTGCTCAATAGCGTTCCCAATCCAGAAAACAACCTGCTGCATCACATCAAAGACTTTGCAATCATAAATAAATGACCGGGCCAAATTATTCAAAAAAAAATGTTTGAGAACCTTCCAAACAGCAAGCACCCCGCTATTCAAATGGTGGATCGGCCTCCCTAGAAACACCATTGTGCCGCTCGATTGGTGCAAAAAAAAACGACAGAGTCCAGTTTTGGGCCTGGCGCCATTCAAATAAAAGTTATGTCACGTATCTGCTTTGAATCACCTCCGACATGTTTGGAAAGAAATCGAGAAAACTGTATTACAATATATATGGCAATTGTTTGTCCTCATTCCTTGTTGGGCCGACCGATCTGCTTAAGAAAAGGACGTCAAGGGACATTTTTTGATGAAAAACGATTTGTTCGCAAAGCATCGTGTTCGATCAGCAACACTTGTAACAACAACCAAGTATTGAATAATCCCAAAAATCTGATCCCTGATCCAGAACGTTTTGTCCGGGCCCATTTCAGATTTTTGCTGAAACAATTGGGACCTGGTGTTTGTTGGCAACTGGTTCAACAGAGTTTTACATGAATATTGCACATGGAACCATTATTGTTTTTTTTTACGCGCTGATGCTCAAAAACTTCGGATTGTTGCGAGATTGTTTTTTGATCAAAACCGGGGTACAAGGATTTTTGCGCGAACGTAGTCAATTTTTATTTTATTTGTTGGCAACAAACGCTCACGAGGCTCACGCAAAGCGTGTCCAAGAGTCCATCATCGTACACTGTGACAAAATTGTCCTAACCGTTAAAGTTTTCAGCACGCAAACAAAACATGTTTACATTGCTATGTTCTGGCACAACGCGAGGAACACCGTGTGACACCGGAATTTCGCTCCATGCTGCCGTCTTGCAAATACACAAATTGTGCAAAAAAATGCATCAATGCTTTTGGAAAACTGGGATCAACACGTGATGGGTTTCATTTGTTTTTCCCCCAAGTTCATGGCGGGCCATGGTGGAATAATGGTTTATCACGAGTTCATGGTCTTTCTGGTGGGGTTTTACAGGTTGTTTATCTTTTGGTTTGTTTGAGAATTTGTTGGCAACATGTTGACACCCGGAACTACATCTTACATGATCCAGACAAGGTAAATTTGATATTCAATTTCAAATGAAGGTCTCTTATCATGTTTCGAAACAACATACGACAACACTTGCTACAACGTCTGTAAATTCTGTAAAGTTAAAACAAACCAAATCACGATTCAGAATTATGTTGTGTTCATGGAACCTATCATTTTCATCCTCCAATCCGGTGCATTTTGAAAATACTGCCCATGGCTCTCCGTAGGTCGCTCGGACGTCACCTCGCCTTGATGTGCTCCGTTACGTTTCAGGAAAGAAACATTTCATTCAGCCCCAGGCCCAACAACATGTTCATGTTCATGTTCATTCATCCGAGTGACCACTACATGGGCATCAAACACCATCTGGTTGCCAACAAGCATCAGCGGCAAATGTTCAACGGGTCGCATGCATGGACTGATTATTGAAGACAATCGTGTTGACTTTTGCGGGTGCAGCAGGCACGCCTTTTTTTTAAACGTGGGGAGAAATCACCCGCTCCACCTTTGAAAATGAAATCTCACGAGCAAGAAATTGAATTGCTGCACAACCAATGACTTGGTTCTGCTCACTGTTGGATTTGCGTTGCAAACTTTCACCGTGTTGTATTTTGCAGGTGCAGCAGGCACGCTACTGCGCCTTTTTTGGAAACGTGAGGAGAAATCAGGTGACCCTCCCGACGGTTTGGCTAGGGTCAATCTCTTGAAGATTTGCTGTATGGTGAACGGGTGGTAGCACGTCTTTCTGACCCATACAGAAATAACTGTTATTCTGAAACCACCCACTCCCCCCATGAAAGTGAAATCTCACGAGCAAAAAACTGAATTGACTATGGACAACACTGTTGGATTTGCATTGCAAAGTTTCACTGTGTTGTCTTTTGCAGGTGCAGCAAGCTTGCTAATATTCCCTTTTGGAAATGTGGGGAGAAGTCAGGTGACCCTCCTGACCAAACTTCCTCACCTGAATTCTATTTCCTTCAATTTTTGTTCAACGATCCAAAAAAATTTGCAGAAGCTTCACGATTTTTGACCCGGAACGGGTAGTCCTCCATACTTCTTTTAAATTTGGGAGGCTCAAGAAATTCAAACCAAACAAACACAAGACTGCTGGTCAAATTAACACGCGTGAATCAATAGCGCCGACAACTCAATTTGTTTTTAACCTCGATGGGAAAGTTCGACATCAGTTGAATTCAAAATTTCACAAATCGAAATTGTATCATCAATGTCATCTGTCTGCCATGAATTGGATGGAACTTATGATTTCAAGAAATCAGAACTTACAAGAATGGAATTGAATCAAGTTCGAGCAAATGTTTGAAGACAATGAATTATACAAAGACAGTCAAATGATCTCATCCCATCCACGTCAAATTCACAAATTTGAAGTCATTTTCTATCATAGGGAAGATTCGAGTTCATCCCAGCAGATACCATTGTAACCTGATCCGGTAATAAAATCGTTGAACGCTTCACAATCATGAGCGTTTTGCTCTTGAAGGTCCAATTCATGTTGGCGTTCAAGATGAGCTTCAACATCATCTTGGTCTTGAACATCTTCTGATGGAATATCGGATGGATCCAATTGTGTGATAATGCTGCTGCTAAGAGCTGGTGAGAATTCGTGATTCTCTGCATTGGAAACAATTTCAAAGAAAGGTGGGACGTTTCTCACAAATTTGACAAGAAGTAAAACGGAAGGAAAATAAGCTGCAGAAAACAGCACAGAGCTCAAAAGTTCTGGTGTTGGAAGTCCCTTGAATTGGTGAAACGAAATCAACTCACGAATCAAACAATTTGCAAAGGACAGATCATCAATCAATTGGTCAAGACCAAAGGGCGAGAGAGAAGAAGAGAAAAGATAGATTGAAGTGGAAGGCTGAGGTACGAAGAAATTGAGACAGGCTCAAAATGGCCTGAGAAGGCAGCGTGAACTGTCGAGCACATGAATGTCCAGTGTCTGCCAGAAAAGCTGTCTAGGATATTCTCAAGGATGAAATATAAGATGTTGAGAAATCTGACAAGTCGAGTTCCATTGTCAATGTGCATAGAGAGCCACTCACGGATGGTGATGGACAGAATGTCCATGATACCTGGCAAGATAAGTTGGAATTGAAATGGAATGTGGAGGGAAAAGAAAAAGAAATTGACGTTTGTGAATGAAAAAGAATCGAGCGTTTGGTTTAAATTTTTTGAGCCATGGCAACGGAAATCAAGATAGAATTTCTGAACTCACAAATTTAAAATAAAGAGATGTCTAACTATGTTAGAAATTGATTTTATTTTAAATTTGGGAAGCTCAAGAAATTCAAAGCAAACAAACACAAGACTGCTGATCAAATTAACACGCGTGAATCAATAGCGCCGACAACTCAATTTGTTTTTAACCTCGATGGGAAAGTTCGACATCAGTTGCATTCAAAATTTCACAAATCGAAATTGTATCATCAATGTCATCTGTCTTCCATGAAGTGGGTGGAACTTATGATCTCAAGAAATCAGAACTTACAAGAATGGAATTGAATCAAGTTCGAGCAAATGTTTCAAGACAATGAATTATACAAAGACAGTCAAATGATCTCATCCCATCCTCAAATATTTGACTGCTAAGACGAATTCATTTTCTTCTGGAATTCTTCAATTGTGAAACCGAATACCTCTTCGGGGAAAGTAAAACACTCAAGCGCCAAGAGCCGCGACTTCATCAAAGGAATCCCTTGAAGGCCCATCTGCTATATTTGACGCAGAGCCCACCCGGGAGACCCACGGAACAAATTGCAAACGTTGTTCAAGATCCAAATACAGGTATACCAAGGACCTTGAAGTGTGGTTCGTTGATCCAGCATCAATCAGCGAAGATTGAGCAGCTGTGTTATCAACAAGGATGAAGATGCACTTCGATTTGATCTCATCAGCAAAAGCGATGCAGCTCATCACAACTGGACAAATCTCCAACTGGTGTATCTTACCACCTATGAGCTCCACATCACTAGTCTTGAGGGACATAGGAGAAGGCCTTAACACATCTGCCTAATTCGTCTACCAGTGGCGCCCCTATTCAGGCAACCATCCCTATTGAATCGTCGCCTTCCAAGGAGCCATCTGTGAAGTGTTACCACTCAATCTAAGTGGATGCCGTGATGACTCATACCTTCCCAGGTTCTTCATCACCGATGCAGTGGTACGCCCATAAATTCGGGAGCACACAAAACCTTGAACGGCTTCTCAAACCTTTGGCTTCTCTTCCCCAAGCTTCCCAAACAAATGACAGCGTCGATCCTTTCCACAAGTTCCTTGTCCAAGATCGAAGGAGTTCCAAACTTCCTTGTCCAGGTCGAAGGCCACCCCAAGTGCAGAGAAAACCTTGGAGAAGTCAACGTTCCTTCTTGTCCGAGGCACTCAGATTCAATCCAAGCACCTCAAACAACGTTCGCACCGCAAGTTCAGTGCCTTTTGCAAGCCCTAACTTGGTTACCACTGTAAAGTCATCGAAATACGATGTCATTCGTATGCCCAACAGACTGCATCCAACATTGTTTACAGCAGCAGCAGTTCGCAAGAATGCGTGCACTGATGCTATTGCCCCGAAGAGCATTGTGGCCATCTCCGAACCTCGGACCCTCTTTTGAATTGGGTCATATATGCAAATTACGCCTTTACCCTTGTCATCAGGGTCTATTGGCAATTGCCTGCGTGCCGCTTCCATATCGTAGGTCCTCGCCACGATGTGACAAAAATTTGCCTGATCAACGAGACTATCTCGTCGACTCCTTGGAACGATCTTCTCAGAGGTTCCCACCGTTGATTTTTTGCTGGAATATGTGAAGTCATCGATGGCTCTTGATTTCTCACCTTGCTGAATATGAATCTTGCCGAAAGAACTGCTGTTCAGATTGCTAAGATCTACTTCTCTCGAGAGTGATGTCTAAAAGGGTCTTCGCCAAGTCATCTGAGGAGTTGCGCTCGCACCTGTTGATAGCTGCTGTGTTCAAGCAGGGTGAAAGCGTTTCCTACGTCACCCTCGAAATCTGTGGCGGAGACACAAGTTTGCCAAACAATCCAGAGGCTCCAACCATCTTGAAGTCTTTGTCCAGATCATCTACAATGTTCATGTCAGAGGTTCACCGCACGATGCAATTCATCAAGCAGGCAGAGCCTTTTCTTCACGTTGATCGTTTAGACAACATCGTCACTGGACATTTCGTTTGTGCTCAGAGGTAGAAAGTTCTTTGGCTCTCGAATCGATGTCAACATCCTCCCTTGATACCTCAGGTAGTCATCTTGTTTCTTCTTGGACAATTCGTCAATAGTTGTGGATACCATCCCCACGCAGATGAACTAAGTTGACTGGGGTGTTTAGTTCCGTTGAGTCTCACAGTCTCACCAGGTATTCCTTGGGAAATACTAAGGAGGCCCTTTTTGAGCGAAGCCGGTTTTGAGAAGGTTTTCCGGACCCAGAATGGGTCCGTTAGAGCAAGCAGTTTTGTAGATGATTTTGTTTCTTGTTGGGGCAAGCGGAGTGCATATCGGCTGCTTGAACCCACTTGAAGTTGGCTTATTATTTCGTTGCGTCTGGTGGCTTGATTCTTTGCCGCTAAAAGAAGGCCTATCAGCCTTTTGCAGCCCTTAGGTGATTGCTTGAAGTGTTTCTTGCTGTTGAGGAGTTTGCAGGTTTTCGCGCAGGCTTCCATTTGAATGATTGTATCGAATACTTACTGCTCCTTGTTGGCCCTCCTTGCCCCTCTAGACTCCTACCAAAGTTTTCAGCCCAGAAAGAACATGAATCATGAATCTTTTCAGTCAATCCCGTTATTAATTAAATAGTATAAATTTAAAACGGGATGGAGTAGGAATCTGCTTAAGAAAATATGTGGCAAGGTGACGTATTGAAGGCTTTCTTACTTCGCCATCGTTTCGATATCCTGTCAATTACATTGGGTACCTCTTGTCCAATAAGGATTTGTCACCCAGGACCTGGTACTCAGGCGGCCTCTAGCATGCCTTCGTCTGACAGGGCTCTTAATTCCCCTTCCGCCCTTTTTCCTCCTCGGTCTTGTTTGGTTGCTTGGGTTGGTTGTCGGTCTTCCTCTTTGTCTTGGGTTGGTTTCTTATCTGTGTGTGTGGCTGTCCATTTGGGACCGCTACCAACAAAGACACCCATTCGATCTGTAATACAGATTGGGCGCCAATCTGCGTACCTGCAATGGCAACTGGCCAAGCCAAGAACCGGCATGTCGAAGTTTCCAACATTTTCAAACCAAACTTCAATTTGAGGACCTCTTTCTGATGTTCACCGCCTGTAAAGTTTTCGCAATCTGAATTTCCAGTGTCAATAGAGGATGAACGAGCTGCATCAGAACGGTTTGATTCATCTAGCAAGGACATAGAAAGATTTCCTTCGCACAGTTTTTCACTCCTGATCATCCAATGGCTCCTGTCAAGTTTAACTGAGGTCATGAAAACACTTCGTGGAACTCATCGAGACCAACAACCGTCTGACAATGCTGGCCGAACATCGGACGCCCATAAAGTCCCATACAACTCAGATATGGAAGACAGTGCACCCATCAATGCCAACATAGGCACTTTGCAGATCCACCAACTGGCCGCCGTCCTCTTTGACATTCTCAGTGACAGGGAAGCAAATGCAGCGATCCTTGAGAAGCTTGAGAACCCTCAAGACGATTTGAACACCAGTCCAATTCAGGTGTTCTTGGCGGAAGACTTGGCTCACCGTCCCAGCCATTTGGCAACTACATCGCAGACTTTGGCCCGACATGCCCAACACTTAGAGATGGAAGACTTCAGATATCGATGATAGCTCCTGGTGATGGAGAAGCTGTTCTGGGGAAGGAAGGAAGACAAAGGAGGTGGTGAAAAGGTTCGAGAAGTAAAAACAGTTGTGTGGATAAAGTTGTCTATACGTACAGTTCAAGCTTCCACTCGCAGCTGTTGCTGCTCAAATCAGCTTCAGTTTGAAATAAACGCTTCAACAGATTTGCCACAATGAAGGGGCCAAAACTGGACCCTCCAGGGAACACCACTTTTGATTTCAAGAGGGTCCACTTTCTGACCCCTTTTTAAACACGTTTCCTTTGCACGGGGGTCCAAAACTGGACCCTCAACAGATTGAATCCGGTGCCTCCTTGGAGGGCCTACCTAAGCACCTTCTTCAGCTGCGCTGTTCCAATGTATAAACGCATCAAATCAACACCGAATTGGCAATAAGGGCCTCGAACAGTTCAAGCTTCCACTCGCAGCTGTTGCTGCTCAAATCAGCTTCAGTTTGAAACAAACACTTCAACAGATTTGCCACAATGAAGGGGCCAAAACTGGACCCTCCAGGGGGGCACCACTTTTGGATTTCAAGGGGGGTCCACTTTCTGACCCCTTTTTAAACACGTTTCCTTTGCACGGGGGTCCAAAACTGGACTCTCAACAGATTGAATCCAGTGCCTTCTTGGAGGTCCGGTTTTGAGCCTACCTAAGCACCTTCTTCAGCTGCGCTGTTCATGTGACGGAACCAACAAAACTCTGAGCGGAAATGTCGCTCTGAGGCTCGGTCCTGAAATTGGTATAAACAAATCAAACTAATTAAAAACTCAGCATGAAACGCAGTGGTCCCATCGATACTATACATTGGCAAATCAACACATCACCAGAACAAAAAACCGGCGAAAAACGACAGACGACCCGCAAATCCCCCAGCCAGATTTGCGTTTCGCCACAGGAAGCAAAAGCGAAACAACAAAAGAAACGGGGCCAGGGCCCAACACAAAACCAAAAACACGGCCGATTTGCCAAAGGACACAGAGGGAGGTTCCCACCGTGTCACAAAAACATGCAGAACTGAAATTATTTGTGTACATCATCAGTGGCTAAGCAGACAAAGTGTTATAATTGCGACGCAATTTGAAACGCTGTACACTGCGGAAGCATCCTCTTAGAGTCCTCTCCCATGTGCTTTTGCTAGCATCCGCTGTAGTGTGACCTCTGAAGCTTTGCATCCATCATTCCAGTTGAGATGCGGTCCAACCATCTCACCTGCGTATCTCATATGTCTGCTGGCCGTCCCCCCAAGAGGAGGAACAGCAACGTAGCCTTGTTGAAATGGGTGACCTGGGCAGAGCCGGACTGCCAGTCACCAACAAATAAACCAAAAAAAGCATGCACAGCTGAGGAGATCAGTGTTGTCGCCATTGTCGTGGATCCACAAAAACCCAAATACGAAGCAGTACAGCAGCCCACAAGGTCTCTCCGAGGAAACAAGGCAATAGCGGTTACCAGTCGCTCTCAATTGATAAAGGTGTCATGAAGAAGTAATGATGATATCGGACATAAAAAAGGCATGGTGTAAGGCAGCGTATTGTTCAGGCACCTGCAGAGTGTCATCGTCCCTTATAGGTGCATGCAAAAACAATGCCACATTAGGAGCTCATCTGAATCCTGCAGCAGATTCTCAGCAATTCAGAGTCACACCCAAGCTCACTGCTCGCCGCAGAGACGAGCCATTGGGGCAGGCTTTGCACAGAGGCGCACTGAGCAGTCCAGTAGAGAGCAGCACTGGACTGCAAGTACAGCATCAGTCCCGGCGGCCACGTCCCCACCCCGCATTCCCAATCCCCACCCCGCACTTCCAATTCACACACCAAAAGGGCCTGCGCGGGGGTAAAGCTGAAGCTCAGGGGCAGTGAGAAGAAGTGCTTCTAGACGATGTGCATCAAAGTAGTGGATACCTGGAATGGCTATGATCTTTTTCTCGTGAGTAGCCATGAAAATAGAGCCTTGTTGCCACGTTGCCTATGCACTAGGACCGGAGCTCCATCGTAAGCAGCACAGATCCACAGGCCATCCGCTGCAATTTTTTTTTCCTCTGTTGCGGCCGATTTCGCTCTGAGGCTCGGTCCTAACAATGAGAGAAGCGGGTAAATAAAAGGCTAGCAATGTGAAACACCTTGGTTCCACAATTCAAGGCAAAACCAAAAAAACAAAAACAAAAACCAAGCCAAACAGCGACGACTCGCAAATCTCCCGGCCAGATTTGCGTTTCGCCAGCAGGAAACACAACAAAACAACACAAAAGGGGCCGGAGCCACAACCAAAACACCCACACCAGAAATACAGGATTGCCTTGGACACGGAGGGTAAACCCAACGTGTCATCGAAAAGTGCACAACGAAACAAATTAGTAAGTCTATGGCCCAAAAAGGGGTGAGAAGCTATACAATTGTGAAGATCAGCAACAAACTTGCGAAGTGCTATGTTAGGCTGTACAGCACGGCAGCCACCTCAGAGTCCTCTCAGACGTGCTCTTTCTATCTTCCAGAAGGTATAATCAACTTCGGGAGTTCTTGCAGTTGCCAAAAAGAGCTTGGGCGTACATTCCGCAGAAGGCTACAGGGATCCAAGGACTAGTTTTAGCTGTGTCGTCAGACCCACGTGGTTCAGTGAGTTGCTTGCAGCAGTGCCGTCGGGCCCAGGCAAATCCTCCGGCAGGGCCAAGCTGCCGGCACAAACCTGAGCGACCTCATGGACGAGCCGTCTCAGCGGGAAGAATCCATTTGCTGTGAGGGTGATCTGCAGACCGCGATGCAAACGCTGTGGAAACTTCCGGGCTGAGGCGTAGCTGAGATTTTTGAGCTACTATGAGTTGGTACCGTCTCACGCAGCAGGTGTGGCGATCATAGCAATGGCCAATGGTGGCCGGTCTTGCGATGTGAAAGGGGGTATCAAGTTCCCAGTCAAGAATTGCTGCAGCATCTATTGGCATACGCGTGGTGCCATGAAATTGTGCTTCTCTGCGCTTCAGGATATGATACCTGAAATGAAAAACAGAGGCCGCAGCAGCAAAAAACACAGACGATCAAACTGACAGGGCTGCTGCTTTTTGCGGAAATGTATTTTTTCGGTTGCGGCAACTTTTTGGGTTGCAAAGCTGGACTTTCTCTGACGCTGGTTTTTCTTGTCTCAGATGGGTTTTTCCCGCCTCGGACAATTTTTTCCCGCTGCCTCTAAATACATTTTTTCTGCAAAGGTGCTTTTGTGCTGGCTTGCAGAAGGTACCGCAACCTTCGAAACCTACTTGGGTCAGCGTCCAGGACGTCGTCCTTAACTCACTAAGACCGTCCACGCAACCAAGTCAACCACTCCCAGAGCTCAGCCACTTTTACACA
>Ga0126342_10008245_pt1:0-17500 | contig 18656 bp, 12 predicted proteins | sample Cyp1metagenome_FD_92528 | JGI IMG/M metagenome (GOLD analysis project Ga0126342, IMG submission 92528) | Coral microbial communities from Lord Howe Island, Old Settlement Bay, Australia - Cyphastrea 1 metagenome | ecosystem: Host-associated > Invertebrates > Cnidaria > Coral ...
TAGATAGATTAGATAGATTAGATAGATTAGATAGATTAGATAGATTAGATAGATTAGATAGATTAGATAGATTAGATAGATTAGATAGGTTAGATAGATTAGATAGATTAGATAGATTAGATACATTAGATACATTAGATAGATTAGATAGATTAGATAGATTAGATAGATAGATTAGATTAGATTAGATTAGATTAGATAGATTAGATAGATAAGATAGATACGATAGATACGATAGATACGGTAGATAGATAGATCAGATAGATAGATTAGATAGATAGATAGATAGATAGATAGGTAGATAGGTAGATAGGTAGATAGGTAGATAGGTAGATAGGTAGATAGGTAGATAGGTAGATAGGGAGATAGGGAGATAGGGAGATAGGGAGATAGGGAGAATAGGTAGATAGGTAGATAGGTAGATAGGGAGAATAGGTAGATAGGTAGATAGATAGATCGATAGATAGATAGATAGATTAGATTAGATAGAGTTGATAGATAAGATAGATAAGATAGATAAGATGGTTTGATAGATACTGTAGATAGTGTAAATACTGTAGATACTGTAGATACTGTCGATACTGTAGATACTGTAGATACTGTCGATACTGTAGATGCTGTAGATAGTGTAGATAGATAGATAGTTAGATAGTTGCTTAGATAGATTGTTGGTTATATAGCTTGTTGGGTAGATAGGTAGATGGATAGATAGACAGATAGACAGATACAGAGATAGAGAGATAGAGAGATAGACAGACAGATGGATAGATAGACAGAGGGAGAGATAGATAGATGGATAGACCGATAGGTAGATAGAGAATTCGCTGCATTAACCCTAGAGCAAATGTTTGGCACAGGTATCCGTATCCGATTTTGCACAGGAACGGGTCGAAACGTCATATGGGGGAACGGATATTCATGAGCACCAGCTATCTTTCTGTGAAAACCAGGCTACCAGAATCTTGATGCATAGTCATATCACTCCAGGATTGTACTACAGTAGATAGGATTAGATAGATCGACACATTAGCATACATGGTTGTGGGTCAAAACCATGCTACCCTGGTGAACCCTAAGATAGCTACAAATTGATGTTCATCCCCTCAAATATACCAACATAGGTTTTGACTCATCCCCACATTGGCATTGGATCCGATTAGATTAGATTGTTGGATTAGATAGATATAGAGACAATACAGTGGGATCTAAAGGTGACCGTCGCTAACATGAACCAAGGGCCAGTTGCCATCCTTGAGCTGTCACGGCTACTGAAAAAAAAATGTGTTTACTTCGTGTGATCCCCACCGCGGCATATCTTTCGACATTCTATCTGACATGTTTTCTGGCATACTATCTGGCATTTGATCAAACATATATTCAGACATGTTATTTGACATATGTTCTGACATTTTATTTGGCATTCTATTTGCCATTCTACCATCTTATCTGAATTTCAACTTGGCATTTTATTTGGCATAGTGTTCGGGTTTGGTGGAGGCAGAGAGCTGGCTAGCTAGCCATAGTGTGGCTGTGTTGAGGGAGCGATGGAGTGACTGGGATGTCTTGTAGAGACACTCACCTGGAAGGGGAAGAACAATTTGCACTCTCCGCACGCATTGGATCCTGTGGGATTGGATGAGAATGTCATAGATCTCGTGTAGTACCATGTCACCATGTAGTGAAGGAAAGTTCCACGGACTTGGGAAACACATGGTCCAAGTCCCATTCTGAATTTTCATCAAGACCACAAGGCCATTCCTATTTTCTGCCATGGTTTTGCAATCGTCCAAGGACAGTTGCACAGAAACGGCGCAGGCTGGGGCCCTAGTTTTTTGTCTCAGCTAAGTAGATTTGCATTCGCAAGTTGGAAAATCTAGTCTAGTATGTACATTATATAATATTTATTTAATTTTATTTATGCAGGTATATTTACAAAACATTATAGAGGTATGATCGCACTGCTTCATTTTGCATTCTGAGCATTGCCCCAGATGTGGTCTCATGGTGGATGATTTCGAGTTTTCTTCCAAACATTCCTTTTTTTTCCGCCTTCAACCGTGAGCCCTAAACCGGATTGAATGACAGTAGTTTTGACAGATTTCCGAACTCCTGAATTCTTTCCAGAAGTTGGACATTGGACTTCCAAATAAATTTCCTTCCAGGAAATTGACATTCCTGACCCTTTTTTCCAGCTATTGAACCAGCAATTCCTCAATATTTGCATGACTGTTCGAATGGTTCTCCCAAAAGTTCCAAGATCGATACCCTCTGGTAATTTAACATAGCTATTGAAAATGTACCATTTCTAGTTGATTTACCCATTAAAAATGGTGATTTTCCATTGTTATGTTAGTTTACCAGGCCGGGTATCTCCACTGCCCACTGAAAGAAGGCACGTCTGGAGTCGTTACCTCAGACACCCAGCACAGCTGCGGCCAACTCAGAGGATGCTGGGATGTGTTAGATGGTTAGATGGGTGGGCACCATCTAAACTTGTGATTTAACATGATAATATAAACATATTATATAATATATATATATATAGTTATATATATATATTATATATAAACCATGATTTACCATTTAACCGTTTATATAACCATCCACATGTGGTAATTATTGTTCACCATCCGAACTTGGGATTCGACCATCCAAAGTTGGGGTTGAAACCATCCCCAGATGAAGGTTCTTACGGCAGGAATGGCTCGGCATTTTTGGATGGAAACGGTCCAATTGTGGGGTCATTAGTTTTCGGCCATAGCCGTGGCCAGATACAGGCAAATGTAACGTGTATATACGTGTATGATTTTAGTGTGGGTAGAGTGAGAAAAGAACTAGAACTCTCCAGTTTTAAGGCAAAGTTGTTTTTGAAGGTGCGGATGATGGTTTTGTCATGAGTCACGACTTGTCGGGGATTGATGTTGCCAGACACCAATGAACCCACCACTGGGCCCCCAGCTACTTTCACAATCTTTCACATGCCCCGGGCCCGATCCATCCTCGGAAATTGGGAGGAATCGTCAACTGGCCATGCAGAGAGAGTGAGAACCAGATATGTGACTATCTCCGGCAATTGATAGAAATTAATTTTGAGCGCCAAATATCAATGATACTCAACTGGCCATGTGATGATATTAGGCCTCATCCGATGAGCTCCAGAGTCTGTCAGCATCTCCCCAGCCCAGCATCGATCAGCTAGGGTCAAGTCAGGTGATGGCACCCAAAGAATTGGATTTGTTGTACCTCAAAAATCCAACATCATGCCGTAATATTTAATATGTCACATGGGAGTAATAACATGTAATAACCAGCCCTTAAAGACAGTAAGCTTGTTAGTCCAATGATAACAATCATAATTATAGTTAATCCAATGGTATAGCATTACTGTTAACCATTAATGTGAATCCAATGATGTCAATAATGATTACAGTATCCATGGCTCAGGAGGATGCAGAAGCCCTGAGTGGTGAGCCTTCACAGCCACCTCCAAATGACGTCCAGATCCTGGCGCTGATTTCTGTCGGTGGTATAGACTATCCCCAAATGGTACCCTCTGGTAATTTAACATAGCTATTGAACATGGCCCATTTATAGTTGATTTACCTATTAAAAATTGTGATTTTCCATAGCTATGTTAATTTACCAGAGGGTAAGGCTTATGAAATTGGGTTTCCCAGATTATGATGATTATGTTGCCTATACCTCTGAAATTCTCTGAAGAATGTGGTTCACCAGAAAATTCTTTCTTGAAAGCTGACTTTGTTCACAAAGCCGGCTTGAATGAATCATTGGATGATGCGTTGACTGCGTTGATGCTCTTCAGCTTGTTGAATCCTGTTGCTGGTGAGCTGGTGATGATTGGCGCCAACAGCAGATGGTCGGGTATGACTTATGATGTTCCCATTGTGGTTGAGATGTGGTAGGAAGAGAAGCACCTGGATGTGGAATCTTTCCAAAGAGGATAGAAGAACACTTACACATTACTTACTACTTACATAGGATTACATAGGTATGTAGGTGCATCATATGGTTCATCTCTAACCTTGTGCTACTCGTAGGTCCCTTGAAACCAAGTATGGGTTTTACGTAGCAACTGTTGCTGCTGTATCAAGCTGTATCTCTCCAAAGCTGTTGTGATCCAGGTGGGTTCAGCTCTAGGTTCATACGTTAACAGTATTTAACAGTCACCATCCAGAATGAGAACAGTTCATCTTAGCATGTGGAGGTGTAAGTGCAATTTCTCAAAAAACATCTATATGTATACGTAACTATATGGCTGATGACTATAGTAAATGCAGCATATCTTGTGTGCTGGCTCAACATGTCGGTTTCTGCCTTCCACATCGATTCTTATTCTTCCCGGCCCTACCGGGGCCCTACCGGCGTAGACAGCTGAGGTAGTTGTAACTCTAAAGCAACGCCTTTTAGGCATCTGGATTGGTCCCAAAGGCTCTGAGGGACAAGGGACGCTGATTTTTGGCAATGTTCAGTGCTGTGGATGGTTATCAATCCATTAATAGAAATTTAATATATATCTAATATAAGACTATATATATATATTTTAAGACTATATATATATATATTTTTTTCAACCATTAATTATATAAGATATATCAACCATTATATAAGGATGTAAGAGGGAATCATGTTTTTCATATTATGTTTGGATTCGAAATATGAAATGGCATGCATTCTTCGGACCATGGCGCTTGCGCCCAATTTGGGATGACGATCTCAACTGACTGCGCATTTGGGTTGTTATATCTTGTCGGTTTGTTTCAAGTGTTGATATGGAATTACGTATATCAACCGTATATATATATAATTACATATAATTAACTATAATTATATATATATATATGAATGTCCAAATTATACAGGTATTCACAATTATGCTATATATACATATATATATATATGTATGTATAGATATGTTGAGGTGAAGACTCTTCATGTTTTCAGTCTTAGGTGGGCTTTGAGGCCAGTGACATTCACGCCTTCGAGCCAGGCGAGCAGTACAATCTCAGCCTGTCGCCCGCAGAACCCGGTATCCTTTGCAGCAAAAAGGAGAAGGACGACTTCCGCAGAAGTTGAGTCACCTGGGGAAGTTGAATCCTGAGAAAAATCCCAGTTGAGTAAAGTTGCAAAAAATCTGCAGGATTGGATTTTTGGTGCTAAAAGATTGCGAATTGAGTGTGTTTGCTTTCAAAGATTTTGAAACAAAGTATAGCACCATTCCATATTAAAACAGGTTTTGCCATGCCGATATATATACTGAATCTGACTTAAAGAGCAAATGTTTCAAAACGACACTTTGGGGTTTCTTAAAATGGGTGATCCCCAAAACCATAGCTTTCAACACAAATGGTCTAATGACTTGGATTATTTTGGTACCCCCATTAAAAAAAACCTCCAATTGACCAATTGATTATTAACGCCAATCGCTTATTGTGTTCTGCTTGTGATTCCTCCTTGCTGCGCAGGAAGACTCCCCGACAGCCGAGCGAATTCCCCTGTTTTTGGATGTCAGAGACAAGCAGCAGCGGCATGATTGACGGGGGCAGTGGCAACTCACTCAACAAAATCCAGTTAGTAAGTGGGTAATATTGACCACCCTCTGGTGATGTATGAAATCTATGCTCTATGAGCAGAACAAGAGCCCCTTCCGCACCTCATTTTTGCATTTCTTGAAGTCATTGGAAAAGATGGAAAAAGTAATTGACAATCCAATCGAATTATTTGTATGTTTTCTCTGTAGATTGGCTTGTGCAAGCTTGGAGCTGACAGGTTGGTGTGGTGGGGCAACAATCGATCCTATTTTTTGGATCTGCTCCTGTCTCAGTTGTTAAGGGAAAAATCGCAGGAAATCATGGTGAAATCGAACTGGTCCACTCAATGAATCCATTGGGTGACTGGTGACCAATACCAAACTGGGTGATTTTCCTTCTCTTCTCCAATTCTCAGGATCTCATGCCTCCAGCGCGATTTTTATTGCTGTTGGTGGTCACTTCGACAAATCTGCAGATTCCCATTCCAAGACAGGGCCCCAGGTGCTACTCGATTAATAGTTGCCATGGATTCCTCCCAACCCAGTCTTCGGACACTTATCCTGACTGCAGCGAAACACCTGTCCCTGGAATGGCAGAATGACAGGATTCGATTACGACTTCCTTCAGATCCCCCGGTGGATCGTTGTCACAGTGGCCCTTTTGCACGGGCTTTACGTAGATACATCCCAGAGATCCAAGTTGAAGAGTGGGATGCAGCCTGCAGCGACACTGGTCGTCAGCCCATGGTCTACTCGATGGAGAAAGGCTTGATGTCGAAGTATGTCCATTGGGCTCGTTGCCTCGGGCTAGCTGAAGAAAATCTGGCTTTACCTCCATGGCTGACACCGCTGACAGCCCCAGATGCCCTCAGCCGGGGCCCGGCTCAGCCAGGGGTCGAACCCAGTTTCTTTTCAGAACCGCAGGCGAGGAACCTCGCGGAATATCAAAAAAGGGCTATCCGCTTTGGTGTTTCGATCTCTGGCAAAGTGCTTCTTGCGGACGACCTGGGCCTGGGTAAAAGCATCCAAGCTTTGGGTGTGGCCTGGCAGTACCGCGAGACTTTTCCCTTGTTGATTCTGTGCCCCCCAGTGCAGCGGAACGTGTGGCAGCAAGAGATTGCAAAGTGGACACCCATCCCTGTTACGGAAGTGCAGGAAGTCTTGACAAAGACAACGGTACTTGAGACCACAGCTCGTGTGATCATTGTATCTTATGCATTTTTGGAAAAGTTTGAAGAACTGCAAAGCTCGGCTGAGATTGACTTCAAGGTGGTCATTGCTGATGAGTGCCATTCGATCAAACATTTCGATGCACACAAGTCAAAAGTTATCCTACGGATTGCGTCTTTGGCTCAGCGACTCATCCTGATATCTTCTGACAAACTGGTGAAGAAGAGTGCAGCGGAGCTTCATCCGCTGTTCCAAAGTTTGGATCCGTATCTTGGAACGCAGGAGACTTTCCTGCGAAGATATTTTGGTGGAAAACTAGGAAAGCTGGGGCGGCGAATTGATCCCCGGCGCGAGCAAGAGCTTGAGGCGTATTTGTTCAAGGTCATTGGGATTCGTAGGAAGACAGCGGAAGTCTCAAGTGAGTTATTGCCTCTTCGAAGGCAGAGGATTTTCCTCCCGAAGTCTGGGTGTTCATTGTCCATGGGTGAACTGAAACAAATGGAAACCGAAATGTTTCATCGGCAAAGGTTTGTTTCTGACTCCTCCGTGTCGAAACAGGCGCGTTTATCCGAGATGAAGCGTGTCTCACACCTGGTGATGCAGACAAAGAGGCGGTCATGTGTCGAGTATGTCACTGAGACCACCAACAACGGCGGTAAAATGTTGGTGTTTGCTTACCACAGGGAAATGCTTGACTCTTTAGAGGCAGCCTTAAAAGAGACCCTTGGAGCTTCAGGATATGTGCGCATTGATCAGAAGACTCCGACTCATGAGCGGGAGAACTTGGTGACCTGTTTCGAAGAAGACGATGAGTGTCACACGGCACTGCTCTCCTTCACGGCCTTGTCCGAAGGGCAAAGCTTGCCACATGTTGAGGCAATTCTTTTCGCCGAGCTCGCTTGGGCACCCAGTATCATCCTGCAATGTGAAGCTCGTGCCCACGGGATCCATGAGATCCAGGGTCGAAAAGGATCTAGTTCTAGTCATTCTATTCTCATCCAATACCTTTTGCTGGAAGATTGCCAATGGGACTCTCATTGCTATGAGCGCTTGGAAGAGAAGCTGCGGCATGTCACGCTCGGCACCGGTGACGCTGCCGAAGAGCATGATGCGGCCAGTATCTCCAGGTCCATCGAGCCATTGCCTCCAGCGGCACCCAGCTCTCAGAAACAGGAGATCCATGACAGCTTTCCCCTGACGGAGGCCACTCAGGAAGGGCTTCAACATTTTGATGAGAGACGATCGGATGAAGTGTATCAAGTTGTTGAGCATCTTCATCTCGGCTTAAATCTGAAATTGCAGCAATGCTATACCAAAGATTCCTTGGAGAAAAAGTGCAAAGGCAACGAGCAGAAATTGCGAAGGCTTCACTACTTTATGAAGGAAGCAAAAAAGCTCCACCCAGTATCAGCAGCTTTCAAGCCAGGAGGTGGGGTTGGTGCAAGCGCGCAGATGGTTCATCCACCCAAGCGGCAAAAGCTCTCTGAATGAAGACTGTACTTGAGCCACTGACCTGATACATTGCACTTTGGAGAGAGCGGCCCTTTGAAATCCGTTTCCCAATATATTTGTTCCATTTGCGAATGTTTGTCTAGTTGCTCAGGTCAACTGCCCTTAAGCTTGAAAGAAAGAATCCCTTCCATCCGGAAGAAGAACATTCGAAAGAATACGCGCCGCATTTGATGTGGCGATTTGTTCTCAAATTTCTTGATGTGTTTCCAACATATTCCAAAATGCTTTAGGACTTTAGGACCAGATAGGACCATTAAAGTTTCCACCATCCACAAACCTTCCAAGATCGCGGTCCAAAGCATGGCCGCGGCTTCGCTGCAAAAAAATCACCAAACAGAGCTGACGATGCCACGGTCCACCGACCTGTTTGGTTCAATCAAGTTACATCCCATCGATGCTTGGTCCACATCGCACACATAATTCAGTATATGCATACAATTGCTCGTATAAATTCGTATAATAATGTATAATATATATATATATATTATATAATATATACGACATATGACTATAAAGTCCATTGTTGATCATTATGTTCCCAACTCGTTACTGGTTTGTTTGTTTGTTTCCCGAATGGGATACCCAAGAATCCATCCTTCTCCGATTTAGAATGAGCATCGAGTGGGGTAAATGCCCACATTGTGATCATGTTTGATCAATGTTTATCCATTTTGGACCACCGATTGATCCATCGTTGGACTGATCGGATCAATGTTTATCCATTTGGCCAGTCCCTAAGTGGGTAAAAAATCAGAACATGATCCTTCAGAACATCCAGTTAGATCCAGTTAGATAGTTTTCATTATCCCATATTATCCCATACTATCCCATATTATCCCACTTTTACATAGCTTATCACCTTACTAAAGGGAAACCACTTCCAACACGTGCCTCACGTGCCATCTAGGACGGAGTTGACGGAGCAGAATGATCGTCTCCTTTGGCATGACTCGGGCAATGGCACGGCACAAGAGTTGGCAGCCGAGTTTTCTTAGTCGCGGAGATCCATGGAGATCCCATAAATATCAATGGGATATGAATGGGATCCGAATTCGATATGAATGGACCTGGAATGTGAATGGGATATAAATGGGATATAAACGGGTTAACGTTGATATAAAACATTAGAAAACATTATAAAGGCAACAGTAGTTGAGATACAATCTGATTGCCATAAGGGGGTAATGGAACCAGTTGTCAATTTTCCATGTAGAATTGTCTGGAAATTAGGCAAAACCATTAAATTCAGGATCAGTATAGATGTCAGTAGTTTGAGTTCAAGGTATCATACAGTAATTTTCCGTTTTTTTGCAATTGCCATTTGACGGTATATCTCGTTTTCAGACCTGACAAACCCAAATGCGCATGGGCCGGTAAGGACCAAGAGTGATTTTGCATATATTGGCCCCCAACAATGGATTATTGATATTATGATGATTTATGAATATTTATGATGATTTGTGAATTTTATGATATATCCTAATCTTATTAATCTTGCAGATGCCAAATCTTATGGGTCCAAGTCTACCTCCTTCAACCATACCATGCGGAACGTGCGTGTCACGCCTGCCATGATTCTTTGCAGTTCAGGCAGAATGGTTTTTCAACATGTTTCAGCTCCAGACACCTAAAACGATTCAAGGAGATGAAGTTCGCTTCTTTTTTTTCGAATTGGTCCCTCCCGTCATGCGGATTTTTTGGAATAAATCATTGTAAAACATCCCTACTACTGTATTTAAATTTCATGGGTCATCATGAATCAATGTCATCAAAAAGCATAAATCATTATTATTCCAAAGTGTTTCATGGATTTTCATGGGTCATCATAATCAATGCTTGTCCATCGCCTCTTTTGCGAGGCCAAAGATGGAATGGAAACGAGTTCCGAGCGGCGCAGGCCGTTCAAGCCTTCGGGAAAAGGGGGGATGCCGCAGATTTGAGTATGTGTCGAGTTTAACCCATAATCCATGACAATCCAGAACTGGTTGGTGGTTTGGAACATTTTTTATTTTTCCATATATTTGGAATAATCATCCCAACTGACTTTCATATTTTTAAGAGGGGTAGGTCAACCAGCAACCAGATAATAAACCCACTAGAGTTGGGGGTGCTCCATTTTCAGACAAAACGAAACCTTGTGAATGGCTCATACATCCATTCGTACCACGGATGTAAATAATTGTCGTGTTCCCTGAAATGCAAGCTGCAAGTATACTGACGCGACTTGACTCATTGGTCGACTTTGCTCCCAGATGGTCATGGGTTATTGTCTTTCAAAAGCATCTATGGGCCATTAGGTCTCATGTAGACCTAACCTCCAACGGGTTCTTCAGCTGGGATTCCTCACTGATGTTTGCTGGTTTCATCCCCAGTTTTGCGGAGGAAATCCCATGAATTTAGTTTAAAAGTGGCTATCCCCAGCGTTTGATAGTTGATCATCATATTCCCATTAAACGGAAGTTTTATTGTATCCCCCAGTTTTAATCTTCTAGACCAGTCCATTTTATCCCACATGTCCAAATATTCCAGTAAGTCCTAAATATCTGACATCATTACCCTCTGGTAAATTAACATAGACCCTGAAAATAAGACATTCATTCTTAGTGGAAACTATACTGGAATATTCCAAGCCCCATCTGGCAGGGTCTATGTTAATTTACTGGAGGCTATATCGGTATATCCCACTTATCCATACATCTCCCGCCTTTGCAAAGCCTAAGGCGAAGAAACGGTGAAGACTGTGCGCGTGAAACGCTGGTCCAGAACCTGGGGAAGCCATGGGAATTTCATCATGTGACGCCCCATGTCGACGACATGGCCATGGATTTGTTCAAATCTGGTTTGCTCCAATTTCGGGGATTTCACTGTTCAGGTGGGGGGTCAACATATGTCCAACATATTTGAACCCAAAAACCTGGCTTCCGCTGGTGTAGTGACCAAAATCTAGCTGGTCCGCTGGGTCTTGGATTTTGACCACCAAAAAGGTCACACAAAAAGGTCACAGAAGATCTGACTGTCCCTGGTTGGTGGTTTCAAACATTTTTTATTTTCCACAATATATGGGATAATCCTTCCCATTGACTAATATTTTTCAAAATGGTTGAAACCACCAACCAGGTCCAAATTCACTGTAAATGGTGGCTTTGTGGTGGTTTCGATGGAAAATCATCCCGTTGTCTTTCCATAATCACATCATCACATACATCAAAAATAGAGTACTACTCTAACATATCAAGCCTATAGTCTATAGCTAGAACAACTGGGTCTGAAAATAGGGTGCCTCAGGGTCCAGTGGTTTATGATTTATGTTCATTTGCCTATTACAATGGTTCTTTTGCGAGTACAAGAGGCTGCATCTATTCTCCTCCTGCAGAGGTCTCCCAAGCCCGAAGTGGAAGTACCGCTGGTGGAGGTGCGCGACGTGCCTTTTTTTTGAATTCAGCACTAGCCTGGTTGATTAGGGGGTCAAAGATTGAATGATATATGGGTTTAAACATTTTACACCATTACTTATATAAATATGGATAGCATTGATAAACTCTGTGGTTGGTTGATGCCTGATTAGTTATGAAATAGATGATTACACCATTTTCGGGGGAACCAAGGTCCAACACATTTGGGGTGATTTTTTTTTCCAATGTCTGTGGGATTGAAGAAAATCCAGCTGTTTAAGATTGCTATTTGAGGTATATATACCTGTTTTTGGGCAAAGCTGGATTGATCTATATCGACTCAACGAAATAGAACATCGAGTACTTCTCTTCAATCACATACCGTGCTCTGAGGTCTTGACAGCCAATCATCTCTCATCAAATTGATCAATCCGCTTTTGCCCTGATTGCCTCTCAATTTTCCAAGGCGCAGCAAGTCTATCTACTAAAATGAACAGTCAACTTTTGAGTACCGTGATTCACATTTTGTGGCAGTATGAGAAGCATCCATTGGCGTGTCTCTTGTGAGAGATTGGTTGATTTTCGCCCAGCAAACAGATCCATCCCTGTTTTGTTCAAAGGTTGGAAGGGTAGAAGCTGCTGGGTCGCTGAAGGTTTTTCACCTCAGTCCTCCCATTTGGAATCTAATCAAACCTTATAACCTTTGAGGGACTTCTTAAGCTTAAACTTGTTAGGGTCTTTACTCAGGATGGCTGGATCAAAACAGGCAGGGCGCGTTGACTGGGCATCAGGACCCAGTCCCAACTTCCGCACCTTTCCTCAAAGTTCAGGACTGCCAAAGCAAGATTGGACTGTCCGCACATCGATCGCCTGTGTTGATATATCTAAAATTATCTAAATGCACTTTATATTACACTTTACACTATAATACACTTACATATTAATACTTAAATGACATCATATGATAGTTTTAGTGACTTTTGTTTGTTCCTCTCCAGGTTGGATCTGTGCCCAAAACAAAACCAGCCAAGCCTTCCGTGGCCATGGCGCTGGCCATGGCGCGTATGGCGCGCCATGCTCTGGTTGGGGCTGCTGGTCCTTCCCGGCCTTCCCGGAGTCGCTTGGGGATGGCAGGGCACCTGCTTTGTGGACTCGGTCCACATGGCCCATTGCTGCGATCAGCCAAAGCGCTGCTTCGGCCCAGAGAAGATCGACAGGTCCTGGGAGGAGCGGAGATGAGCGGAGTCAAACATGGAGTCAAACATGGAGAGCCTGGGAAATCCCCTATAAAAATCATTAAACATCTATAAACATGATAAAATTGAGGTTTGAATTTGAATGGGAAACAAATGCTATAACTGGTGGACTTAATGGGAACATCATATATAAAAAAGGATAAAAAAAGGTATGGATGCGATATTGTCGATAATTGTTTTTTTTCCACCAGCCCTGTTTGATTACCGAAGGGTACATTATGGTAACGTGAATTGTAATCGATCATCCACTATGAAAGAAACCCACAGGGACCAATCCCTTGACGTGTAAGGCGTAATCGCGGGGAAAATCCTCCAATTTGAATGGGAATGTCAATGGTTGAGATTGAGTTTTTGGTTTTCCCTGTTTTCCCTTCAATAGTACCAAAACATACGAAGCGATGTTGTTCCAAACCTGTGTTCCCACAATTTTTCAGAGAATCCCAATTCTTTCGCAGTTCTTTTTTCCGTATATTACCATATTTCTTTGGTGCCAAACACTGCCTAACAACCTCAGGAGTGTTGTGGCGTTGAATTTCAGCAGCTGTTGATCAAGTCGGCGGCCAAAGAGCTTCGGAACGCAGAAGATCTCAACACCTTGGGAGAAATCTATTTGCTCCTCGAAACGCGACTTGTAGAAAACCTTAAGATTATAGATAAACGTGTTTGATACTTTGTTGTTTGTTTTCCATTTTTTACTTAGAATTGTGTTTTTTTTTAGGTTCTTGCTGAAGTTGAACTGGAATTTAGAGTGTGTTTCTTCAGTTTTGTGCGAATGTTCACTGCGTAGTATAAACTACTAACATTGCTGGGCAAAAACGACGCCATTGTGGATGGGCTCTGCAATGTCCGGAGGTTTCTAAATTTCCTGAATTACGACAATGTCGATGCATGGGAGCTGATTGCTCACACTGCGGGCAAGCGTGCGCTGGCAGAGTACAACGCCTTCACATCCTTCGCAGAGGACATGGCAAGTCACTTCGACTCGGAAAGCTTCAGGCAGCAGAAATTCCATGTGATGAAGGACCTGTGCCCTTCGCTGAAGACCACGGTTAAGAAAAAACGGTTGAAGTTTCAGGCAGTCATACTCTGTTAAGGGTCTTTCATATATAGATCTTATAGAATTATATAGTTGCGTTTGAGTCAAGTATATAAGTGGTGCAGATGGTTCCTCCAATAATGAATCACAACTGAGAGTTTGTGCCTGAAAACTAACTATACAATGTCAGAGCGCAAACAGTCCATTGCAGACCAATGCGAATGGGTAGTGATCCTTTGAAGGGATGAAGGGATGTCTTGGCTTGTTATTAGCCGTGAAATCCCAAAAGGGCACTTGGAAAGGGCTAAAACACTTAGGTTCTTCAAGCATTCCTGGGGTTCCCACTTCCTCGCAGCCTTTCCACCTGGAGGAAATCAATCATGCTGCCCATTTGATTGAAAACTTCTTCCAAGTTGCATGGTATGATCATTCCAGGCAGATTGGCAAATCTCCAGTTGAGACTGACATCAATGAAGTTCGGCCAAGATTTGAGAATGCCTTGAAGGTGTATCAGGTGGTCCAAAACGCTGCTGATACCTTGCTTTACGATGCCGTGGCACGCTATGGGATGATTCCGGGCACGCCACGGCTGTCGACGGCTCCGGAAGTTGTGTTGGTGCTCACTGTGGTGGGTCCTTGGGCTTCTGTAGGCATCGTCACCTTTTGGAGCATTCTGCGAACGCGAAGCACGCCACTGGCTTTTCAAGAATGTTATCATTTTATCATCACCAAGTTCGGTTGATGCAATTTTCCTGTCCAGTTCGGGATGATGACCAAAATTGGCCGATAAACGGATTGGTTGAAATATGTTAAGTTGTTACTCTTTATATAATATCCTTTTCGTCTTGTTAAAGTGATGAACTGTGTGTTTGTGTGGTACGTGCCACTGATGTAGCTGGACACAGAATATCCTCTTCAATCCAACGCGAAAGCCCACGACTATCGGTAAAGATGTAGCTTCACACTCCCAATGCCTCAGCCTTTACAGTTTACAGGCATGTTTGGTTTGAAGGTAGGGAAGATAAATTAAGATAATTATCATGTATTAATTTACATGGTTGTTGCTCGCATTCCTGTCATTCTACATCATGCATTATGCTACAATAATGTTTTCATTTTCAAGTCATTGTTTTGACATCCAGGCCACTCCGGGTTTTCATCTTCGGCGATCAAGCAGGAATTCGAGACTGGCGAGCGATGATGCGCACAGTGAAGTCTGCAACTCCACACGTGATGCATCGTTTGCGATTTGACTACATCGATATTTTTCAGCACCCTCGCAGCTTACCCGCAGCATTAAACATGATTAAAATTGATTAAACATTATTAGCTATGATTAAACTCAAATGCCATCAAGGATAAGTGGCCGCATGCCACACACAGAATAGTTCCAAGGGATAGTTGTTGATTGAGTATTCTAATGTACTCCTATATATGCTTCCCTATGTTCGATCCAGTGGCATTCCACCTGGGTCTTGGCAACCACTGGCCTCGGCAGGTATGATAGCATATTTCTCTCGCTTGCCATCGGAATGCGCAGCAAGCAACATGAGTAAAGCCTTGTATGCTCGGTTGCTATGCCATGAGCTGTTGCCGCTGGATGTCGAGAGAGCTATCGCAATGGACCTGGGAGACATTTTGGTGTTTGAAGACATACTTGGCCTGTGGGAGTCTAGTTCAAACATGTTCAAAAAGTATGTTTGCGGATCCACAACTATGGTTTCGCTGTTCGCTTGATGTTTTCACTGCTACTACAACGTACTTTGCATCATTCTTGAATTCAGAAGGGGTATATTTTAGGCGTCTATCATCTTCTATCCAAGGAGCACAACCCTCTTTTTGGATGGGATGACCATGTGTACTTCATAGTATGTCATAGAGGCTTGTTCCAACTGTTCTGAGGCTGGTCATTTGACACCAGTATCCTAGAATAAATCTGGCATCTTTGGTCTTTGCCTGTAAGTAGCAAGCACTATAGTCACTACCCACATCGCGATTGATCAAGCAGCAGCCCACGGTCAGTACCTCGCTTAAGCCTATGTTTTGGCTCGCTTGAGCCGACGCCACAGCTATATTTCTTTGATACAAATGCTGCTGTGGCAGTTGCTGCCCATGGTTTTGGATAGTAGTTCTGAAGCTATCAGTGATGGACAGGAAGGTTCCCCAGGCTAGTGTCAAATGGTGAACGATTTATATGTATGATGACATCTTCGTTGAGCCCCGGTAAAGCCAGGTTTATACGTACTCCTCAGGGATTCCATTGTCCCCCGTCCTCTGTCCCCACCCCCAAAGATAAACCTTTCAGGTGTATATTCAAGGGATCGTTGCCTGTAGCCCTGTTGTCCCCACTGTCCCCTGCTCGTCCCCTGTCCCCGGTCCCCACCTTTAAAGAGAAACCCTAAAGGTGTGAATCCACATCCATGATGGGACCAGGGCCCCCACACTGACAACTGTTCATACAGTCCTATGAATCAATCAGGAAGGGATGTGGGTCAAAGTCTTGGAAACGGTGATCCCGGTTGAGTATGAGACTATTAGTGACTAATCCCCATCATCTATAGATATCGATGATCCCATTTTCACTCCAATTACTTCGGTATTAACAAAAGTTTAGCCCCATTTTAGAACTTCTTTGGTGCTCTACGATTCATGGGATGGTGAACTTCCACCAAATTATCTGGTTTTGCTGAAGATTATGATTCAATTTTCGCACTGAATTCCCCGGGCACCTTATGTACTTGAAAAGTTCTTTTATCTACTGGACAACACTGGAAATACCTTTTGCTGGGACTCATCTCTACTTTTCTTTCCAGGGACTTCTCAAACAAATAGTAGTGGGGCCGGAGACAATCAGGACTTCTATTTGAACATCCTCAAACACCCCTGGCATGAGATTCCCATGTATTTTGCGCGACTATAGCATGTTGATACCAATACTCAGGTGATTATGATACAATATTGGTGGATTACAGTGGTTGATTGGGGATTTAAAACCAGCCCTGCAGTAGCACAATTGTTGGGTTAACCCGATGGGAAGATGAAAAAAAAAGCACCAAGCAGGGTGACATGAAATCATCCCGATTCAGAAAATCCCATAGTTGTCCCCAAAATCTCCAGGAATATCATGGAAAAAAAGAGCAATCTCACTTAGAATCCCATATTTATCCCAATAATTCATCCCAAATTCCCAACAGAATCCCAACAAAAAAATATCCAATGTTAAACCCCAGTGAAGATCAGCAGAAACAATCAGCCCCTCACATTCCGACCAGGAAGAGGGTGATCACCTCCAACCGGATGAGCTGCTGGCAGCTGCCTCACATCGTTCCCAGGAGGAGTCCCTGCGCCAAACGAAGCCCTCGGAGCTCAATGGAGGACGCCGAGTTCGTTGGCGGCGCGCCAGTGGGATGTGTTGGGTAAGGGTGTCTGTTGATGGTAAAGTCATCGAAATCTGGGGAATGGGTTAGAATTGGTTTACATACTGGTAGGTATTGACATAAAAAGTTTCATTTGTTTTAGATTAAAAGTCATGGTATTGACATAGGCGTCGAAATCTTGTCATACTTATTCCCATTAGAATCATTAG
>Ga0126342_10008246_pt1 | contig 18656 bp, 16 predicted proteins | sample Cyp1metagenome_FD_92528 | JGI IMG/M metagenome (GOLD analysis project Ga0126342, IMG submission 92528) | Coral microbial communities from Lord Howe Island, Old Settlement Bay, Australia - Cyphastrea 1 metagenome | ecosystem: Host-associated > Invertebrates > Cnidaria > Coral ...
AATGTATGTAATGTATGTAATGTATGTAATGTATGTAATGTATGTAATGTATGTAATGTATGTAATGTATGTAATGTATGTAATGTATGTAATGTATGTCATGAATGTAATGTATGTATGTATGTATGTATGTATGTATGTATTAATGTATGTAATGTATGTATGTAATGTATGTAATGTATGTAATGTATGTAATGTATGTATGTATGTATGTAATGTATGTAATGTATGTAATGTATGTATGTAATGTAATGTAATGTAATGTAATGAAAGGTAACGTAATGTAATGTAATGTAATGTATGTATGTATGTATGTAATGTATGTAATGTATGTAATGTATGTAATGTATGTAATGTATGTATGTATGTAATGTATGTATGTATGTATGTATGTAATGTATGTATGTATGTATGTATGTCTGTATGCATGTATGTATGTATGTATGTATGTATTATTGTATTATTGTAATGTAATGTAATGTAATTTAAAGTAATGTAATGTAATGTAAAGTAATGCAATGTAATGTAATGAAATGTAATTTAATGTATGTAATGTAAATTAGTACAATGTAATGCAAAGTAAGCGTAAACGTAAATGTAAATGCAAATGTAAAGTAATGTAATGTAATGTATGTATGCATGTACTGTATATATATATATATAATTATATATACACACATATATATATATATATATATATATATGTCCATGCATGTATCCAGGTAAATATCCCAACGATATCCCCTAAGTTGGGTGAGTTGGCTCGTCGTCAAGGTTGCATGGCTATGACCTTGTGCCGTGTGCACCTGAGCAAGAGCGTGCTCAGCCGGGTCTCTGACGACCATGCATATCCTGGAGTGCCAGAAGATGACAAATCAGTGGCTCGCTGGTGGTTTCAGATGTTCAACCAATCAATAATTTGGGGATTTGACCAGACGTATATTATTATATACGCGTACTTCTCTTTAGATTCATATATGTATAATAGCATATGTTATATATATATGTACTACACCACACTACATCCAGCAGTTGTGGTGAGGTTACCACTGCAACCATTGCAACCACCCCAAAAAACACAACTCCACCCACCTGTCGGTCCATCAGTGGATTCGCTCTGCCATCCGTGATTCACAGCAACCAACCTCTCCTATAGGTGTCCTATTTTTGAAACTTCCGCCACCGCCTTGTGCGGTACTACTGGTATCCATCAATAGTTGTCCCAAAAAATATCTTAGATCCAGACGTGGTTTTTGGTGAGCCAGCCCCACCAGCTCAACACAGGTTGCCAAACACCTCTGGCACTGCTCCATGAATTCCCTTTGGCTGGCGCCTTATGTGGCTGGGTTTGGTTAGTTTTTTCTGCCTTGGCAAACGCAACTAGCTTATAGTGCCTGATATATTTCAACTGACAGCACATGGATCTCACATGTAGGTTCATACACCAATACAATGTATAGATATTTGCATGGTTTGATTTTCGGCACAGATCGTGACTGGTTTCCATGTTGTGAGCTGCTTTGGGGGGTGGTGATCGACCCAAAGCACCACATGCAGCTGATTCCAGCCAGATGCCACAAACATCCACAAACATGTTTTCATATTTCGCATGCCATGCTGCTCAAAAAATCACTGTTCAAGGATGTAATATATATATATATATATATACCGTACATCCGTATTGTATATATATATATATATATTATATATATACATATCTAAAATTGGCAATGTTGAAATGTATCAACAATCGATTTTTTTTGTTTTGCAACCCCACCGGGCTTCTACTGGTGCGAATCCTGGGCCAGATGAGTCTGAGAATCCCGGGCGAACACAGACTGCCCCACGAATCTAAACCATGCCCCAAAAGCTGAAAAATGGCCTTCAAACTTGGATTCTATGATTATCCATGGTCAATTTATGGTTAATCGTTAATCTATGTTTTGTTCCTGGATTCTCCTTCATCCTCCGGTCCCGGTGGTTTCCCCACCAGGTCTACTGCGATTGGGATATGTTGAAGACCAGCGAGTGGCACTGCAACATCCATGCAGTGGCCAGAGCTGTGGCTGGTTGCCCCGTGTACGTCAGTGATACAGCAGACGACACTTGCGCTGCAAGATCAGTCAAGTTGCGACGTGAGGGTTGGAGAACTGGTGTTTTTTTTTGTCAAACCAAACTTGTATACTGTAAGAATCCTTGGTCGATTTATCTGGGGGATTCTACCCAACAAGTGATGACTTGGTATTGCAGGGCGACAAGAGCCAATGAGTGGACATTTTGGACTGTTTGTTTCCAACATGTTTCATTTCCAAGCAACCTCGCGACTGGTTCCAACATGTTCCAACATATTTCAAATGTATGTATCCAAATTGTCCCCCCCACTGAAAGACAACTCAATGACTGAGCTGTGACGCCCTCACCACGACGTCACCATATTTGATGGTGAGTACTGTAAGGGAATAAGGCAATCGCCAGCAAAATGACTCAACCGTTCAGTTCATAGTAACTACATATATGGTTGGTGGTTTGGACTATAGTATCTATATTTTATTTTAGTTTTACGTTAAACATCTTTATACAGAATTTTAAACATTATCTTTGGGATGATCATTCCAACTGCCGACGTGGCAAACTGGCAAAGACTGAGGCCTTCAACATGGAGGTCCTGCGGCCCTTGCTGATCCCTGGGCGCGATGAGGTGCAAATCATCCCCGAACGAATCGTTCTGTGCAATCTTTGCAGGTGATCGTGTTGATGTAAGTTGTAAATAGTTCTAACGTTCTAACTATACATCTTAAAATGCACAGACACACATAAACAGACAATCAACATCCACCAAAGAATCAAAGACTTAAATCATGCCTACTCAACCCGGATTTCTGATGATTCGAAATTGATTTTCAAGGAATTTCTAGGGGCATCTCCCATGGGTTGTTGGATGTTGCTGGTTGGCCTCACCTGAAAAAAATGCGCCGAGGTGGTCCCCTGCACCTGGGCTGGGCTTCCAATCGACCGGCAGATCTTTGAAGATCCGACCAGCAATAGGCCGCTAGCAATCGGAGAAATCATATGATGGAATCATATTTATCTGATTTATCTGTGTGATATTTCAGAAAAACACACATATAATATATATATATATATATGATTAATTATGATAAATGATATAATTATATAAATTATATATATATGATGATGATGACAAATGAAATAACTTGATGATAAATGAAATGAATTGAATGGTGATGTTCATGACAATTTGAAGATGATGTGAAATGGACTGTCAACTCTGGAGATGCAATTCTGGGAAAAGTAGGGTGCGACATGTTTCGACATCACTGGTGGACCAAGTCCAGAAATGGTGGTTTACTGATATATGGGCCTGCTGGGAAGGGATCCCAAAGTGGACAACATGTCATGGTTGGGAATTGTCTCAATTTGATTTAATTTGAGGGAAGTGAATGACTTGCATGACACGTAAGATAAAGACATATTGAAAACCAGTGGGGACCATCCACACATTTTGGTCATGTTTGGGGTTTTCCAGATTCAACTACCGTAGGGTTTAGTCATGTTTAATCCACTTGCACCTTCCTCCATTTCCCGGAGAGGGGCCTGGTCAGAGGTCACCCTGGTGGGTGGTGAATTCCACCACTGGTGGATTCATTGCAGTGGCCTTTGGCCTTTGCGACACTGGCGGCGATGTTATGAAGGAAACCCTGAAGCCATCGGACGCTTGGACTGATGTCCCCCCCTCAGATATGGTCTGGTGCATAAGGAACATGATGATGATATAACATTATATAACCAAAGGAATTTGGGGGTACTATGGGGTACTGTATTTTCAGGCAAAGCCGCATAGCCCGTGTTCCAAACCCATTTTTCAAGGTTCCATGCCAGCCTGTAGGGGTGTAACATGATGTACTGTGTCCTATATAAGCCTTTTGCTGTCTATGTTTTGTTCGAATTGACGGGGTGCCATCATGATCTTGGGGGTTGGCAGACCAAAGGGGGCCGGGCCCACTGAGAGATCCCATTGGAGAGATGAAGTGGGTCAGGAAATAAACTTCCCTGCTGTTCACAGCCATGGTGTGCATCAATGTTTGGTTTGGAGGGTAAAGGGATACCAAGGATCTTGAGCTCGGCTGCGAGCATGCCTGCCTTCAAGTGGACCTCAATGGAAGAGGCCATGCCGCCATCTTCAGTCAGGCTGGACATTTGCCACTGCTCAAGTATGGGGGAAGAACGCTATGTGATGCCACCAGCCTGGCTTCATAAGCAAGAAACATTTGAAAACCCAAAAATCCATCCCAAACAAACATCTATATATATATATATGGACCCAGAAAAACTAGGGTGGCACTCACTTTCAATTTTGCAGCCTTATGGATCCTTATGGTGTCATCGATTGTCACCGGTCCAGGAGGGTTGGGACGTGCAGCTGCACTACATGGGTTTCAGCGTCCTGGCGCTGGCACCGCTGCAGCTCCTGGGCCAGCAGCGCCTGGCGATCTTCGGCTTGGCAGGGCTCTGGAACCCCACGGGCTCCGTAGCCGTGGAAGCGGTGGACGGGCGGCTGCCACTCGAACCGTTTTTGATGACAGAAAGACCGTGGAAAACCGACCTGGGATCTGAGATGATCTATCTAAGTTTGGGATCTATATATACATATATATATATATATCATATATCTAAGTATTTCAGTTTAAGTAGGCTCGAACGTTTGAGAATGGCTCAAGGATTTCGATAATCTCATCGATAGTCTCATCGCAACGGCATCACTAATTACCCTGTCACCATAAATCATGGTAAAAAAGAGGATGCAACTCAGATCACCTCATTTCAGATTGGCAAATTTACTGTATTTTAGTCAGATCTTCTATATTCTTCTATTATTTGTCGCGCTAAACATGGGATAAAGGCATCTGACTAGTTTGTCACTTTCTGTAGTTAGTTCTACAGTATATTGATTAGACAACTGCCCATTTCCATATACATCATATATTTGGGAGGAGGATGCCCAAATTGAACAAACCAGCATATGTTTCTGGCTTTAGTAAGTGCCTCAACTAAGTCCCAGAATTGGTAGGGAAATGTTCGAGTTTATATAGAGGAGTCCATGGATAGCATCCATATTTGGCCTGAAAAAAGGGTCAGTTTTTGTGGTAATAAACCATAGGCAAATCAATGTTTGTCCTGCTTATTTTTCCCCTATTTGACAGCAAAAAACATCAAACAACATCAAAAAACATCGTTGTCAATGGTAAATAGATGCTTCTAATGGTAAATATCAGTGGCAGCTTATAGGTTTCCAATGGTTTCCATCTGTTTCCATGTCGATTTGGCACCAAGGCGGGTCACGCTTCTGTGCCCCGGGCCTTTGTTGCTGTGGAGCTCCGCAGCCTTCAGGTGCACCTGGGGCTCCAGTCCCGTGACCTTGGTGGAAGGCCTGAACCTGGTGACTTGAACAACCAAAATGGCTGAGATTTCAAGGGGATGTGATGGAAGATTCTGGAAGATTCTATGATAAACTGTTATATGATGACTATTAATGGAATATTAATGGAATATTCATATCATATGAACTGGACAAGGCCATATACTTGTGACAATAATGGGCTAATGATTGGAGAACAATGTGATAATAATGGGATCTTTACCTATATAAGCACAACAATGGGATAATATGATGGCTACCCTCCGGTTTCATCAGACATGGCTTGGCAATTGGAAATCCCCGAACTGAACGAAGGTTTGAATGGATTCTCCGTTGCCATGCTTGACTACCGATTGGTGTGCAATATACATATAGTCATCCCCAAATAGATGGAAAAGTAAATCACCATCAAATTTGTAGGGATTTACTTTTCCATCTATTTGGGGATAACTATATATATATATGTATAAATACAGTGGCAGATCCATATGTGCCATGGTCAATTTAGTTGGATTGGATTAACCCAGTCCTTGGGGATGGGGAATAATTAAGCAATTTTCATAGGGATTGATATACTGTACCCATTATCTTAGGATTCCCATCATGGGATTGTGGGAATTCCAGGACCCTAAAATGGAGGTACTGTACTAGACATGGCAATATTTTGTAGGGACATTCCCTTACATGGCTTACATTGGCCTTATATATGATACGTACCTCCACTTTAGGTCTGTGAAATGGCCATTGGCGAGATTGGATGACCATACATCATACACCATGTCTTGATCCTTGAATCATAATGACCTCACGTTGTGACATCACTGGACCGATGGTTAGGAGAAGTGGAATCATCCCGCCTTATTCAGCTGTTTTCAGCTTAGTGAATTATTATATTTTCAGCCGGAGATGTTGCATATATACTCACACAAGCACACACACACATATATATATATTATATATATAATGTGTACAAACCATGCCTGAATATACATACGTGTCAGTGTAGCTTTAACATTTGGGGAGTCCATGGGATTCTTGCTTGTTGTTGGCTTTTGGACATGTGTTCTGATGACATGTCTGCCGGTAGCAGGAGTTAGCTAGGAGAGGCTTCTTAGAAGCGGCTTCTTGGATTATACCTCACGATGCCCCAATTTCATGGACGGGTTGCTAGATGTTGCTAGTGACATCACAGCCACCTCCATAGTTTCACATAGCACGCAAGTTTGAAGGGTAAATTATGGCACATGTTTGAGCCCTGCACTTTTGAGCCATCCCCAACGTTGGATGGTTTGAATGCCATCGAGATGCGCAGAGTGATGCAGAGTGAAGTCAAAAGTCTTTGAATCCTGACTTGGGTCAGTTTGGCAAGCACTAAAGCAAACATGCATCTGTTCAATCTATCCTGTAGCGTTGGGAACCTGTTCTCGGTTGGACTCATTCCAAATTATCCGGCGCTCTTTGTCCATAACAATATTTTTTTTGGTACACCATCATTGGATCCATTAGGATGTGCTGTTGACTCTCAAATCTTCTGAGGTTTTCCGGGTTGTTTTCCGCTAGGCGTGGACTAAAACTCTTATAGTACGTCGAACATATTTAAAGATATTTAACGGCGGTACATCCAACAATGAACAATCATAAGCCCCTTTTTCGGGGACTGATTTGTTTCATTTGTGTTTTGATATGCCATTCGCTTGGGCGCCGTATTTCCAGGTCTTTTCAGCTAGAACCTCCCGCTAACTAGGCAGATCAATGTGGACGGCCAAACTGGAGCACTTCAACTGGACGGCCGCTTGGAGAACGGTGAGCTCAGGCGATAGCCAACCAAATATTGGTAAACATGCCAACTGATGGATACAGATCCAATTCCAACAAATGGGTTTGTCTAAAAATAGGGTAATTACCTGAGATTTCATTGTTTTATCATAATGTTTCCTATTGACTTGGCCATTTTTTGGGGGTATACCCCATTTTCAGACGCCAAATGAATGACTGCGAGATTGCAATGGAGACTGAGAGAATGAAAGACATGACAGTCATTTTATAGATGCATGCAAAAATGATTGCCTGACTGAATGTAACAGCCTAGCCCCAGGCCAGTTGAACCTGCAAGTATGGACGATGTACTTGCACAGCAGGGGTTGGGAATTCGAAACACCAGAATAGCTGCAGGAGACCCAAACCAACCCATACCAACCTTTCCAATTTGGGTGATTTCTATCTCTGACTTTGATATCCCAGGTTAAACCTGTGACTCTGGTCATGGGGGTAAGAATGGGGGGGACACCTCTTTAGCAACATGCGTGGTTCCTTTTAAACAGCCTCATGTTGAGGTTCCCGAGGTTTGTGCTGTGTAAACATCGGAAGTGCCGTGCATTGCACTGAGGACTGACTCCAAACCAAGTGTGCGCCAGCGGTGCTGCTTGTATGACCGGGCCCTGAAGTGGTGTTGCAGCCAGTTCCAATTGGGGAAGCATTCCCAAATCACTACTGCTGGCTTGGTGTTTGCAAGATATTACAAGAATATGCCAGATAACGGAATAAAAAATGTCCCAACTATGCTCGACTAGCACTGGGAACAATTCTGATGGCATGGAATGAAACATTGGGGCAACATACACTGCCCTAACTCAGAGACCTGAAATCAATCCAGAATTTGTCCAGAAGATGCACTTGGTCGTGTGCAGCGGCTCAAGCATTGCAACGACAAAACCAGTCAGAAACAAGATGTTCCACCCCAATTTTAGGTAACAACCCAGGTGACAAAGTGTTGGATCATCATGGATCGTCCTTAATCTATACATTATATACATTCATGAAATCAATCTACAGTAACATAAGTTATAGATGGATCTGTTGAATCTATTGCATGATGACAGCCAGGCAGGGGTCCAAAACAAGAGCGTCCAATCCCAGCCCTGCAGAGTGCAGCAACAGCAGGGCGTCGCGTTCTTAGCCTAGACAGGTCGCCCATACTTCTTTTCAAAGACCTCTTTCAAAGAAGAGCCACCAATACAAAAGAATGTTTCAGATGTCGCTGTATACATACATATATATATATATATAAATACGATGCCTTCACATTTTTCAAGATAATTACATCCATAGATGCATATACACACAAATACATGCAGAAATAGGCTAAACATATACACTGTGTCGACCGGCCACCATGCCGCCAAAGGCGAAGGCGGGGCACGGAGAGGGTTGGGAGACCCGTAGACAGCTAAGTTGGTTTATAGCTAGGCTACCTATGGATCTATGGTAGATAATGGTAGATAATCGTAGATATGCATATATTGTATATATATATATCCATAATCCATATAATATCTTTATATATATATACATTCATGGTATTCTATGGTTAATGAATAGCTGAGGAAAATTCATCCCCAAAATCTGGTTGTCAAAATCCAGCTTAGGTTTGGTTTGAGACTGGACATATCCCTCCATATTTTAAGGTGAATCTGTGGCCACTTGCCATTGAAAAAAGCTGGCCTGCTGGTCATGTTTGATTTTGCTGAAAGATATCATTTGTGAAGTATCCATCTCTATATGGGAAAAACATATTCAACTCATATCAATTCATAACCCTCTAAAGAATCAAGATGCAACATGACTAATATATCCAGCAACGACGTCAGGAATTTAATTTTTAGATGATGCCTCCCATGGGCCTGGCCTGGCTAAAACATAGCTGCTCCAGTTCTTGCAGTATGTCAAATTTCAACATTTTGCAACAAATCATATACATACTACTATATATATATATATATTTATTTAAGTATACATGCATATATCATATACTATTTTAAACACATTTGTATTTATAGTTTTTCTTTCTCCCAGATATGTTTAATAGTGTTTCCAAGTCGTCATGGCATATTCATAATAATATATATATAGATATAGATATTATAATATAATTATATTTATGTACATGTATGTTACATGTATATTATTAGCTCATACGATACTCATATGTATATATGATATATATATATATATGTATGTATACGTATTCTTCTATATCTATGTTGTTGCTTTTCAGCTTTTTTCCGATATTTGATCCCAATGCTTGTTGTGAGCAACCCCCCGGAGTGCCTCATCCACCCATGTACCAATACCGTCCGCGTGTTTATATTTCAAATACTTTATGCGCAAAAAAGTGGGCAACTGACCCAAACATCACGTGGAAATCAAACATGCATCCACTTCCCAAAAATCTCACTTTAAAAAGTCTTAACCAAATGAAAGAGAGAGAGAGAGAGAGAAATCAAAGAATCCCACAAAGCATTCAACATATCAATCTCAATCTTCCATGGATGTTCTCAGGAAGGTGCCCGGAAACGCAACAGCTCCCGAGACCGTCGCGGCGCCGCGAAAGCCGCCGCGGCCGCTGCAACGGCGGCGTCTGCGCGGCGAAAGTCGGCGCCGCCGGCGGAGACCGGAGGTAGGGGTCATGCTTTGGGGTGCAGGACGAGGGACAAGAATCATAATGGTATTATGGGATAATCATGAGGGATTCATCATGAGTGTGTGAAACCAAGCATAGTCGGAAATGTAATGGAATATTGACCGAAATGGGTATCGACCATGGGATTGAAGTTGTTTCGGCCTGGAATATGACCAGACTTGGAGTATGGGCAAGATTTGAGTAGAGATATTATAACCATCAACCATGGGGATGGGGAAATACATGGAAAGAACAAATAAATATATTACCTGATGCTTCAACATAAATGGCTCAGAGACCTTGGGGATAAAGCAGTAAACCATGGGGAGATTTTGGGGATAGAACCAACGACTGTTCAACGACTATGGCGATGTGACGGATATAGAATACGGCACAGTATCATATATGGTGTGTAAATATATATATAGTCTATTTATTTATATATTCATTCATTTATTATCATTTATTCATGAAAGAAAGACAGCTTGTTGTGATGTGTGGGTGTGTCTGAAATCCGGGCACGGCCTCAGTTTACAGCAGATTTAGATGGAACAATTGTGATTAAAACCAACGGATATAGGAGCCTTGGGAGCATCCGGTTTTCAGACAAAGACATATGTTTCTGGAATCTCTCTGGAGTTCCCAGGGCTTCCCCATTTCCCCTTTGGCCAGGTTCAGAACCTGCGGCCTCAAAAGAAGAATCAAAGGAATCAAAGGATGAAGTCGTGGAGGAAGTGAAGGAAAAGGCGCCGCCCGTGGTGAAAATGGAGAAGGACTGCCGGACTGCCGGCTTCTCAAGTTCCCATCTTTGGGCTGTCAAATTTGGTCGAATTTGTTGGATGACAGTTGTTGACATAGGCACTGATGTTTCGTTGTGATATTCATTTTGGGCTCCGATGGGTTTACCACGCTACGAGCCCTCACCAAAAGTCAAACTTCTATATCCCAGGATCGAAATTACAGTACCTTCAGATTCTGTCACACCCAGCATTGTTGGCGCGCTTAAAGATATAATGGAATCTAGGATTGCACATGGGTTGACTGTTTGCAGACTTTATGAAGTCAGACAAGCCTCGGAGAGTGTTTCCATTGATCCTGCAGTAAACAAAGGCTTTCTGGCCTCGGCATGCCAAAAAGCACACGGTCCAAACCAAGTCGTGTGGCTCAAAGAAGCCTGACTGTGCAACCCGAAATTGATAGATCCCTTGAAGATATTAGTTAGTCGTGATTCCCACTGCAGATGAACTGGCTGGTGGCTTAAATTGTGCTGAGTTTCTTCAATGTATCATGCAATCTTAGTTGATGATCCCAACAACAAACAAGCAACATCATTAATGCAGATAGCTACGGCTTTTATGTGCTTCTTAGGATTGGCCATGAATTGAAGCCGCCAACCAAAGCATATTTGTTGCCCCCCCAAACGCAGGAGCAGATCAAGATGGTGTTCACAAGGTGTCTCGACTGGAAACCAAAAAGTGGGATGATCCCCCACGTCTCCAACAAATAATCGATGTATATCGATGTAATACAAGTATCAACCTAGCCATTTCATTGACCTACAGTACATTTAAAAAAAAGAGTACTGATGTAAATATGAATGGTATATGAAGTAATATGACGTATGGGTCACTGCTCCGTCCCTCATGCGCGCTTCATTGTATATTGTGTCATTTTCTTGATAGCCTGATAGCGTCTAGCTTGACGGCCACCATGCAGACGAGGATTCAAACAGAAATCCCCATGCTGTTGGAAAGGTAAAGTCATTGGGTACCAGCTGGTACCAGACAAATCTGTCATTCAATGCCAAACATGATCGGACACGACCCAAATGCATGTGAACACAATATGTCAATTCCTATGTTTTGAAGTTCGGGGAGATCTGTACAAAGTTTTGGTGTATGTTCCTGTCTCAAACCAATATCATGACAATATATATATATATACATATAATATAAGTAAATATGTATACATACATATATATATACACAATCATTCAATGAATAATTGACTCTTTGGATGAGATTTGTTGAATTGACTCTTTGCTTCACAAGTTGCTTCACACACAGATGCACGCGGCAAAAAGAAAGGACATGAGGAGTTCATGATGATCTTTCCTAAGATCGAGAAATGTCTGGCGATATCCCATTTGCAAAAACGGACCTTGACCGGTCGAAGTTCAAGGGCTTACCATTGGCCCCAACCAGGCAAACAATTGGCCTATAGATTATTTTGAAATACAGATGCAGTAAGGTTGTACAATTTTGTACACATGTTTTCATATTTACTATCATTTACTTAAACTTAAATATCAAGCCAACATCTTTCCAATATCCCCAGCTCGCCCTCCAGTAGTCGGATCATATCGGCCCTGCTGGGCCTTGCGCGATCGCAGATTCGACCTCAACGGCAACGGCACCATCGAAGTCGATGAGTTGGCCACCGTCTTTCAAGTCCTGGCCCCACGCGGCTTGGCGCCGACGGGACCTGTTGCTACCGACAACAAAAAGCCATGGAAAATCGGAAGATCCACAATTTTTGGAAAAATCACTTCCTAGGGAAAGCCATGGATTTTCCATAACTATGTTAGCTTACTGGAGGGTAATGCTTGTTTTTTGATGTTTTTTGTTATAATGTTGATTGATTGATTTGCATCTCACCTGTGCAATTTTGAATAGCATCCCTTTGAGCAGGAACCTAAGGATAGAATATTATCAATTATCATATATTATCTATATAATGTGGGTATCTTATACGGCTGTTGGTAATGGCAAAACACGCATAATATTTTGGATATTATCTATATACAGTATATATGATTATATAATCGTATGTGATTGCTGGGTAACGTAATGTAAACGAATTGTATGATTAATGGGATTGATTGGGGTATCAAACATCGACCATCAACAATGAGGATATTTGGGGATGTGAGTAAAATGGTATTTATTGGTCATCAATATATAGAAGGGATGTTGTATTGGTGAGAATAACCATGAATAGCAGGCGAGTCTGAACATGGGATACACAGTATGTGTATATATATATATATATACACCGTATATATTCCCCTCGCCAATGTAATGCAGAACACGATCATCAGGCAGTGGATTTGGGGGTATCTGCGTTCAGACAAACCAATGTCGCAAACCCCTGATTTCACCTAATTGAATTTCACGCTTTAGGGGCTTACCGTAAGATTTGTATATCAACCAATGATAGCGTGTGGCTTTTAAACCTTTGTTTGTCACATAACTCGTTGAAGATTGGTTGTGTGCTCATGGGCCCATTGGTGGCACCATTCGCTGTTTTGTTAGGCCAGTGGTCGCAGAAAGCCATCAAGCGCCTCTTTGACGGTCGCTGGGCAAAATCCAAAACAATGTCAACTGGATGAATTGGAAGATCCATGGGCAAATGTGTTCCGAATAGAATATGAATGAACATGACTTTGTTTTGCTCATGGATATTGGGACTTATTGGGGTTAGCCAAAGAGTTTGCTTTTGAGATGGCTCTACCCTGGAATGTTCCTTGTGTTCTCCTTGTCCGTTGCAGTGCGGAGAAGAGCATCAGTATTGCTTGCTGGTTTTTGGGAGTGCCCCAGTGGTCCACAAAACCATGACATCGTGTGAGCATCCTAAACACAGATAGACATTAAAGTCATTGAGCAGTGAGAGAGAAAGCGTGTGCATGTAAATAGTTTTGAATATCATTAACTATCGTTAAATATGGAGAGAGCGAGAGAGGGAGAGAGAGAGAGAGAGAGATCAGTCCAATAATGTTGGAAATCAAGGACTTCAGATTTAGATCATATTTTCTGGTAGAGCATCCCACTCTGAACCCTTTACGACTTGACGCTTTTCATTGGTCAGGGATGGACTTGGATGAGGATGGCAAGATCTGTTTCTCCGAGTTCATCGACCCTCAGCGACAGCAGCGCTGGTAAACTTGTGGCTGGTTTCCATTGGGTACCACATTGGGGCTATGATAGTCGATCATATCATGGTTTACAGTGGTTTACTACTACGGTTTAAGATTTTAGAATAATTAGTGGGATTATAATAATATTATAATGGTTTACTGTGGCTTTACTACCCATGTACCAAAAATACTGGTATGGGCAGCATTTGGCAGCAAGAGATAGCACGGTGTACCGACGATGATCCGAGCCTCAGGAGTGGATCTTCGATAGCGGTGCCTTTGCGAAAACGAAAACGCGGCCATGGGACCATCGGATGGGGAAATGAACCTTGATAATCAGCAACTAATTGAATGTTATCCTAGTTCAGGGTATAGTATTCGCATGGTATAGTATTAGCATAGTATGCTATATTATACCTAGCAACATTGATAATCAGCAACTATATATAGTTCGGGGTGAATTGAACTAGAGATAACTATAGCATACTATAGTTACTATAGCCATAAAAGTCGTGGGCACCGCTGGTGCATACGACCTGAGGCACCAATTCCTTCAAAGGAGCTTTGGAGATCGCGGAAACCACTGATGGGGCCAAAACTCTTGAGTGGTCTGTAGTCGCTGGGCTGCAGCTGAAAGCCTGATTCACCAGCCCCACCATGTCCTCCCGGCGGCCCTACGGCTAAGTGTATAGGCTGATTGCTCGGAGCCCATCGTGTTGCCCAACCTTCGCTCGGAGTTGGCCGTCATTGAGGGCTGCAACATGGAGGCAGCTGTTGTGCAGAAACGATAGAAATAGAAATGGGCAAAACCCTGTGGTTGATGGTTTGATGACATTAAATAAGTACATTATTGCTAGCTGGTTCATTGGAGGCTTTTGGGGGTATTGTTGGGTATGGATGGATTGATTTACACGAAGTCTTCCGAAGTGGGAATCCCGGCTCCACAGGGTGGGACTTGACAGAAGGTGTCGGACCGTGCTCATTTGAGGAAACTGGGGTGAAAGTGGCCAAATGATTATTCTCAGATATTCTCAGTATATATATATATATGTTCCCGGTTCCCGGTTCGGCAGCACCCCCCGCTCCCCCCAGTTGACGGTACCCCGGTCCTTTCCCCAAAAAAATATCCCATTTGCATACTATTTGCAGCATTTCAGAGCCACAACCTTCCACTTGCAACCTATTTGCAGCATTTAAGAGCCGCATACTTCCTGCAAAATACATCAGTACTACTTATGTACTACCTACATGCTTTCTACATATTACCTATATAAACATATATTACCTATATACATATGTTCATATGCATTTCGTTTCCACTTATATATGACCAATAGCGTATCTATACGCAACCCATACCCTACTTTATATATATATATAATATACATATACATATATATAATATATATATATATATATTATATTGCTTCATGATACTTCATGCCAGTATGCAACCTGTAGATAGATATGTATGTGTATATGTATATATATATATAATTATATACATCCATATGCGTCCATGTGCTGCCTTTGTCCTACTCTTCTACGACTGACAAGCCGCATCAACCCCCCAATCCCCCCCACAAGGGGGAGGGGGCAACAACATAGACGACCTAGATACCTCATACTGATGATAAATACATACATGTATATGTGCATATAATGTGCATGTATGCATAGAACCTACATGTTGTATATACTTGCTACCTATAATACTGTATACTCCACATATTTACTACCTATACACTGCCTATTACTACCTACACAACACGGTTACACATAGATAAACACGGTTACAAATAGATAGACTACCTATGCACTACTGTACATACACATGTACTACCATATAGCACGTATTTACCATTTGTTTGGATGCAGCAGCTATCATATATTCCCCATACAGCATTTGCAACCCCTTCCCACCCCAACCCACGCCCACCCCAACCCGCTCCCACCCCAACCCACATCCACCGGGGGGGGGGTTAGGGGATACCACGACCATGGGTGGGAAGGGAGGAGGGGACCCAGAACCTGGAACATATCTAGCCAGTAATCAATCAATCAATATATATATATATATATATGCAATTACACACATATACTGGTTGGCGGTTTAGAACATGTTTTTATTTTTCCATATATTGGGAATAATGATCCCAACTGACTAATATTTTTCAGAGGGGTTGAAACCACCAACCAGTATATATATATATATGTGATAAGTATAGCCAGCAAACGCATTGTTTTGGGTCCTACGATGCCTTTGAGGAGGGTGCCTCCGGCCACTGCAAAATTCACCCGTGCCCAGATCAGACAATGGACAATTGATGTTTAGTTTCAATGATTCAACTGGACATATGATATGGTTTAACTACCTATTGGCAGCCATGACATGAAGATATTACCTCCCATTTCCCAGTCTCGAAGTCAAGGGTCATCAAATCACATGTCATTTTTGAGTCACTCATCCAGTAATTGGCTGATAGCGGTCCCATGAACCTCAACTGCCCCAGCCAACCCAACCAATTCTTATGGGGGATGGAAGTGTGATGAATTTTGAGGTATAGCCTGTATAGCCATGAAGACTCTCTCCATGCGTCCGTTTAATTTGTGGTGTCATGAGAAAGAAAAAACACCCAGCAAGCTTCCAATACCCCCAGGCGACGTCTCAGTTGTTTGTGGAAACTAGCGGAATTTCCCTTGCATGTACCATTTTCGAAACATATGGTTTTCCTGCTTCCTTCTAGTCAATGAAGGGCATTTTTTTTGGTGAACTCAATTTAGCTGGTGACATCACCATTAAGGGTAAAAAATGTAGGTTTTCCCTTCGATCTACTATAACTAGTCCAGTCTTTGTGGTAGGATTGCGCGGGAACACCAGGAAGAGATCAAGGAGATTCAGCCGGACGACCTTCAAAAGCTGCTGGCTTCAGTTGGGCGATGGCCAAATCTTCACAGCCCCAGCAAAGGTGATATTGGCAGGACCATTGGCAATGGCATTCCACAGAAAGGAATTAAACAGTGACATGGGCCCAGTGTGGGCCAAGATTGAGTGCTTAGATCTTTGCTTTCAAGATTTGGAGTGTTTGCTGTACAATTTCAGGGTACGAGTCAAAGACATGTTTTTTTATCTCTGGTGGAGGGCCATGGTTTGCCTAGGGAATACGGGGTACCCATGAGCCCCCCAGCCTGTTGGGCCTGTTGCTATTGATCGCTTTGGGCTGCAGGATGCTCCCCTCATGGCATATTAGGACACAATCATAGAACATCTATAGATAGTAAGAAACAATATGAAGGTAGTCTTGTCCTTTGGGCGTGCATACATCTGCACACATGCATATATATATATATAGTTATATATATATATATTATAATATGTATACTGGTTGGCGGTTTAGAACATGTTTTTATTTTTCCATATATTGGGAATCATAATCCCAACTGACTAACATTTTTCAGAGGGGCTGAAACCACCAACCAGTATATATAATGAGAATCTTATATTATATAACATTTATATATATATATATATACATTTATATATATATATATACATATATATATACACATATATATATATATATTGTTCTGTCAATTGTACTGGGGAAAGAGTTGTTCTCCACTTTTGAGGGCCAGTGGGACCCATTGGTCGATCAGGTTGGAAACCTTGATGGTCGTTCCTGACCCCATTCGTCGAACTCTGGAAGCTGTGCAACTTTGGCGGCGGGAAAATCCAGATTTTTAGTAGGACATCCCATATTTTGTTGGTGGGAAATCCAACTTTTTCGGTGGGAAATTCCTTTTTTTGGGGTGCGCACATCCTCTTTTTCAATGGTATATCCCCATTTTTGCACTTCCAAAAGTGGGCGGTTTGGGATCTAGCCTTATCTCCACTAGCTCCACCATCTTCAGGACGCAAATAAATGGTGGGTAGCAACTCCCCCCAAAAAAAAACATTTTGGGGTTTATAGCGTAGCTATATAGACCCAACCAAATGTAGAAAAAATGCGACTCAGGATACATCATCAAATCTGTTCCAGCAGTCTTGTTGCGGATTTGGCGTCCAAGGTACATGCTGTTGCTTCCATCCTCTGGTTTGCCTTCCATCAATGCCCTGACCCCCCCAGAGTGGGCCGGGATTCAGGAGATGTTGAAAGACAGCTCCTGGACTCAAGAAGGCTTAGCTGGCTTAGCTACTAAGAACAAGGACGAACAAGCAAATGACAACGGACATGACATGAGTGAACCATACAGAACCAACAGGATCAAACAATCTAGTGAATCTAGCGGATGGTATAACTACTATTTTGGCCTGAAAGCTGAAAAGCCGAGAGGCTCGAGATATGAGTGTGGAGGAAATTTGCGTATTAAGCATTGCGGACTGAGTTGGGTTGCAGCAGTAGCTACAGCAGCTTGTCAAATCCCTCATTGGCCCAACTCCCGCCTGGTTGGTGGTTGTTGACCAGTCAGGTTCCATGCTTCAGCGTGTGTTGAATTATACTGCTCGCAAGGAGGAGCCGAGCCCACACTTTGAGATACCGTGCTGGGCTGACTTGTGAAAGGTAGGTGAATGATTCATGTGTATTTTGATTCTCAGCAGTTTTGACTGGGGACGATGTTGAATGTTTATTTGTTTAGTTTCCGAAAGCATTGTGATAAGGGAATATCTCTGCAAGTATGTATAATATATATATATATATACATATGTATATAATTTATATGGATATATGCATACACACACTTGCTCAGAAATAGCTTATCGAATTATTGATGTGGAATGCATCGTACGTGCAAAAACACCTCAGTAAACCTGACAGGAATGGTTGAATGATTAGAAGTGAGAA
>Ga0126342_10008247_pt1 | contig 18655 bp, 13 predicted proteins | sample Cyp1metagenome_FD_92528 | JGI IMG/M metagenome (GOLD analysis project Ga0126342, IMG submission 92528) | Coral microbial communities from Lord Howe Island, Old Settlement Bay, Australia - Cyphastrea 1 metagenome | ecosystem: Host-associated > Invertebrates > Cnidaria > Coral ...
CATGCATACATGCATACATGCATACATGCATACATGCATACATGCATACATGCATACATGCATACATGCATACATGCATACATGCATACATGCATACATACATACATACATACATACATACATCAATACATACAATACATACAATACATACAATACATACAATACATACATACATACATGCATACATGCATGCATACATACATACAATACAATACAACACAATACAATACAATACAATACAATACAATACATACATACATACAATACAATACAATACAATACCATACATACATACATACATACAATACAATACAATACAATACAATACAATACCATACCATACCTACATACATACATACATACATACATACATAACACATATATTTAAATATGATCAATAAAAATCATCTACAGATGGACTGACAAACAAAGATCTGGATGTTGTGGCGCACTTCACCACGACGTCACTGTAGATGTTTGGGACACGCCGTCATGATTCATTTTATCATCCTGTTGTGCGCCTGAGATATTCTAACCGATTTTTGGATACCTCCATTTTTTGCTGGTTACAACAAAATATTTATCTAATATGTGTAGATTTTGGTTGCAGTATCTCCCCATTGTTTTCAAACACATCAATATCCCGATTAAGATGGTTATTTGGGGCTATACCCCATTTCCAGACACACACACAAGAATGTAGATTCCAACAACGTATTGAGTCGAGATCCACCCCAATTTTCCATAACTTTGAAGATTATCTAACTTCTGCCGAGGTTCGCTTGCACCTCTGGAAACTTGGGCGAGAGGCTGAGATGTGACGGCAAATTTTTAAGGACCACGCAACTTTGTGGATTGATTGGCCCCCTAGATTTTCGGGTCATAGCGAAGTAAACGGCGAGCGAATTGGTTGATTTTGTAAACATGTCAGGAACCGCACCGGTGAATTCATTTTTGGTGAATTTTCCGAGCCATCAATCAATCCGTTTCATGTTTTCTGTAACAGTGTCTTATCAATTGCCACTGCCCAAAGAAACAATCTCCGCATCCCTTGACCAAGACACCTCCATTGTTCATCCCATTTCCCTTGGTTCATCCCAGACCCCGAGGCTTGGCAAAGCTTTGCTACCGCCGTGGTGCCAAGATGATGGCCATCTCGAAGCGTGGCGAAACGGCAGGGAAGTCCCAGAAGTTCAGTTGGAGGAATGGTGATACTGTGGATGGAACAAATTCACCAGTTGATAGGTGGTATATAAACATCCCATTATTTTGTTGGGGTTTCACCCATCCTTTTGGTGGTGCAGGATTTCGCAACCATCCACAGTAGGAAACAATAAAGATTGGGAATGGGAATCAACAAGACTGTGAACCATGAACCAAGAAAGGCAACATTTGGATTAGACTTTAACATACTTTAACCAACAGAATCGATGGTTGAAGCAATACTTACTTATGAAATCTTATGAACCGATGCAGGGGAGTTTCCCTCATACTTTGCCGATGCCAGAGCCCAAAAGAAAGCCGCTGAGGCCTTCAATATCGTCACCAGGAACAGGCGCTACGACATCATGGAGTCTGGAACTCTGGAACCTCACGGAAATGTGGGACCCATTGGGACCTGCCATGAACTTCCCACGGAATGGGTATGGAATGGGTATGGTGCTTTCTTTCTACATCTGGTTTATGATTGGGCAAATATGGGCAAATGGGGTATGGTTTATGATTATTATGATTGGGTTTATCACAGGATCAGGAAACTGCGCGTAATTGGCACCCAAGCCATGGCCATGTAGGCTGATCCAGTTGATCTGCTAAAAAAGTGATGATTCTCATTCTACATATCCTTTGGCTTTGTCCGAAATTCGAAATTGTATATATATATATATATATGTATATATATATACACCTCCAATTACGGCTATGTAGTATAGTAGGTAACATGTTGATTCACCAGTGGAATGTGGTCTTCCCATTTTTTCCTCAATTTTCAGCATCGAGACCACAGTAGCCACCTGCAACATGTTTTTTTTTCTCATGCATCGCAACCCTAAACCATCCCCAATGACATACCACAAATGGATACAAATGGCTGAAAAGTGAACATTATCCCATTAAATGGTAGGTTTATATAGGTTTATAGCAGATTGAGGTTTCAACATGATAATATATATATATGTATGTGTATATATACATACATGCACCATATATGTTTACTTCTTTATTAACTTATTTTTCTCCCTCGTCCATTGACGACTACGAGGTTTCTGCACATCTATGGCGTTAAGATCAACTCAGCGGATGCGAATGGCAAGACTGCCTGACAGCTGTTTCGACTGTTGGTCCCTTAGCTAGTTCAAGGCGAGTTAAGCACGGCCATGGCCCAGACTTGTGAGAATATCCTCTATATACTTCGGAATTTGTTGTCAGAATTATGGTCATATCATGACATTTGTATATGTTGGTTAAGATGCAAAATCCGTCCCGACTCCATTTTTTCGGATTACTGGGTAGGATCCTCCCCATGCATCCTCCATGATCTCCGCGAAAGTCTCGCGATCTCCGCGAGGACCGCCCTGCACGTTGCAGCGGAAAACAACGACGTGGATGGCATCTGCCGCCTGCTGGAGTGGGGTGCTGATGTTTGGGAGTCCCAGTTGTGCAACCCCCCCAGTCAACAGAACTGGCTTTTGGAGGGTTTTGGAGACCCTCCAAAATTGGAGGTTCATTAAACGTTCATTACCCTCTGGTAAACTAACATAGCTATGGAAAATCACCATTTTTAATGGGAAAACTCACTATAAATTGCCATTTTCAATAGCTATGTTAAATTACCCGAGGGTAATTGTTCATTATTGGGACAACTGTTCATTGGGACAACATGAATTCAGCCCCTTTTTCAACGGAACCCAGTGACGGACCCCGGGTGTCTCTGGAGGTCAACATTGCCGACCAGAGGAAGCGGACGCCCATTCATTTAGCCGCCGCGGGTGGACACATGCAGGTGGCGGACCCAGTGGAGGTGAGTTCAATATGTTCAATACCTATGGGTACTAGGGTTGGATACTATGGGTCAATACTACTATGACCAATTCGAGCAGCTTTGGATGACGACCCATTTGTGAACTATTTTGGTGTGCTCACAATCGTACGGGGGTTTGACTCAAGTCTTGACCGACAAGCTTCCATACTCAAATCAATGTCTTGAAATCAAACCTCAGACTCACGCCAGTACATCCCCACTTCCAAGTAATTTCACATAAACATCACCTTTCATAGACATTCACAGCATTTTTTCACCAGGATTTTTCAGAAGATCCTGGTGTCTGACAGAATGCCAAGGCAACCATGCTTCTCCTGGAGGTTGGAGCTGACATGAATGCCAAGGCGGGGGTTTCCGTGGATCATCGCGGATCCCGAGGGAGGATGGTTTTTGAGTCCGCACGAGGAGATGGAAAAGTTTGTCCCTACCAGTTGTTTTGATGATGATGGTAGTGGTTTATTAATGTTTATTAATGTTTATCAATGGTTATCAATGGTTATCAATGGTTATTGATGATGATGATGATGATGATGAAAATTAGACCTTAGTATATTACACTGAATTCTACGATATGATATTACAGTATGGATGATGAATGACTTGTTGTCTCTTCCATCAGATCCCGATCTGGAATCCCCCGGGGCGCAATTTCTGGCTGATCCTCCGGGCCCCACATTCCTACAGGATGTGAAGGAATACACTGCGCGGAGCCTTGATCCCATGCTGGAACTCCTGTGGATCCCCTGAGTTCCCCGTTCCACTGGAGACCTGAGGCTATGGCCCATGCGGAAGCCAACAACCATTTCAACCTCATGGACCGCTTAGTCCGGAGCCTTGATGACAGGTGTTGAGCTTCTGAAGGCGGAGGCGGAGGATTTCCAGGTGTAAAGTTCAACAACTTGGACTTAGCAGATACATCTTCCCCAAATCATCGACAAAGCATTTCTGCTCTTCACATTCCAGATATTTTTTTAAATTTTTTCTCCAGCTTGTTGGTTGCTTCATCTTGCTCAGGTGCAGCTTGGAGCCAAAGGGCACGGACTGCACCACCACAGAAGGGTCCCCAGTGCATGGTTGGATGGATCTAGTTGCTGGGGTCAGATTTACAACCAGCAAAAAAATGGTGATCAAACCTACAAATGCTGGGGGTATCCCTAAATGATGTTCGATATTTTTTTGGGGGGATCACGTGGTGAATGCGGCTATGAACCTTCAAGAGTGAGGATAGAAACCAGAGATCATAGTTGGTTGATGAATAACAATTGGGTTTCACAATTTTACTGATGGGTGCAGTGGAGAGATTGGCATCTTTTTTGGGGATGAGAACCGTCCAAAGAGTATTTCAACTCAGTTGTTGGGTATCAGCTGATGGGAGACACTTCAATCCGATGGGTCATGAAGGCTGATATTCTTCCGGCTTCCGGCTCCTGAGACAGACAAACTCCAAAAAATGATTCAGGTCACGCAGATTTTCCTAGAAGCCTCCATCCATCAACGTAGTTCATTGATTCATAAATGTGGTCCCGATAAGATACAGTGATTGGAACCAGCTGTAACTGACCCCCTAGACCACTGGTCCTGGCGGCACGGGTTTCAATTTTTCAGAGCCACGGATTTTGATTCTGTTTCAGTATCGTAGATAATTTTCAATATATGATTAATATACTGCATATACTGCATATACTACGTGGTATTATAGCAGAATTAAAATACATTCCTGGTTGGTGGTTTCAAACATTTTTTTTATTTTCCACAATATATGGCATAATCCTTCCCATTGACTAATATTTTTCAAGATGGTTAAAACCACCAACCAGATTCATACTTGATATATACCACCATTATATGACCATCCATTTTTGGGTCCCAGGATCTTGACCCATCGCCGGCCAAAAAAAGTTGTGCTCTGACGCGCCAAGGTGGCCTTGCAGCGTCCGACACCGAGAAGCCTTGGGTGACTTCTTGACTTCTGCTGAAGATCACCATCTTGTCCTCGATTTTAAGTCCCAATTCTTCAGTCTCTTTTTTCTTTCTCCATCCTTTTTGTTGCTCCATGATGTTCCATGTCGCTTGTCGATCTTCATTTCAGCTGCGGTTCAGTCCCTCTGCTGGTCACATCCCAATTGCGTTTGCAGTTCTGACGTTCCGATTTTTTCCCAGGTGAAATCCGTAACTTTCCAATTTTTTCAGGTACTTTTTCCCTGCTTTTACCAGGATTTTGGTTGATACCTCCATGGCGTTCAGGTCCAAATCCAAGTCGACCACCTCCCTGCACGGCGGCACTGCGCTGGCCGTGCCAGCGGGGATGTTGAAGAGCTGGAGGGCCCAGGATAGCGGGGGATGGGAGATGGTGGGGATTTTAACCATGTGTTTAAAAGATCCGTTGATTTTTGTTGATGTTTTTTTTTCTTTTTTATTTGATTTTGACTAATCTTTATTAATTATTATTGATATATATATATATATTATACACATATATATATATATTTATGGATGTTAACATTTTTTAAAGCATTTCTTTCAAAGCAACACGAATTGGGATTTCACCAGTAAAGATTGGGATTTTAAGCAACAAACAATTGGGACTTCAACCAACCAAAATGGGGATTTGACCAACAAATGTGGGGATTCCTAGTGGAGATTTTTCACCACCTTGATATGACATTTTTTATGTGTGTCTGAAAATGGAGCTACCCCAGTTACTGTATATACCCTCTGGTTATTTAACATAGCCATGGTATAGATGGCCCATTTATAGATGGTTTACCTATTAAAAATGGTGATTTTCCATGGCTATGTTAAATAACCAGATGGTATATATATATATATGATGTGTAAGTGCGATTGTGTCCATGCTTGTGAACTTGCTGCTCAAAGGTAATGGTAGTTTGGGTTGACTCTGTCTGGAACTGGCTTAGCTTGGCAAGCGAGGTGAACCGTTTGGTTGCCTGTCCTTTCCATTGCAGCCCGTCGTGTGCCCCTTGGTTCTTGTTGGGTGCTTGTTTTGGACTCCTTCTGGGTCTGATCCTGTGTGCTGTTGTGGCCTGTCTGTGGATTTTCCGTGCTGACTTGATCCCGAGACATCCTGGTTTTGCTCCTGGTGTGGTGCCTCGTCCTCGTTTGTCCCGCTACCTTGAATGAGCTGTCCTGTTTCGGCCAAAGACTTCAGAGATCTTATAGCCAAACTTGAACAGCTTGAGGCGTGGAGGTTGCAGGTTGAGTTCTCAGCTGAGCCCTCTTCTGGAGGTTACTCTCGAGGGGATCCAAAGGCACGTGCAAAGGCCGCAGGGCCTTCTGTGGCAAAACCGTGTTTCCCAGCCATCTCACAGATCTCCCAGCTCTGGACTTTGGACAAGGAGCCTGGTCTGCCATACACTGGCCCTCCCTTCCAGGGGGTCGACTCGGGGCCCGGCCCTATTCCGGCACTCGTCGGAGACCAGGCATCTTTTTGCAGCAGGGACGAACGGGAGGGCATCAATAGGGTCTGTCTGGCATTTTCCGCTGGTTTTTGGGGAAGGGTAGCACTTGAAACTTTCACTGAACAGATCTCCCCTCCCATCATCTCATCACCTCCTGAGCATTTCATTGTGCTTCGGGCCTGTGGACTTGGAGGGCCAGTTCGTTTTGGATCGGCTGCTCACTTTCAGAGGTTTCGTGATCAGACTTTCAAAGAAGGCCTGCTCCATTACGGCTTCTGCACGGAGACGGAGATCGAGGTGTTTTGTCAGGGTGCACGTATCACAGTGCCTGGCGTTTTCAAGCCATGTTGACAAAGGAAAAGCTGAAGCCAGCTAGCAAGGGTGATCCCACCTTGTTGGTTTTGACTGTTCCAGGGATGGCGTCCTCCGTCGGGGACGATGTAGATGTTTATGCAATGCCAATTGAGCTCCGAGATGGAGGTATGTTACTTGCACTTCCTCATGACTCCATATCGCCTTCTACCATTGCCATTGGCCAAACAGGAGCCGAAGAGCTTCTATTTGGTCCTAATTCGATTTTCAATGTCCCCCTTATTGAGGAGTCTGAAGACTTGATGACCACTATCAGTCTGGGCTTGGAAGCTGAAGTTTTGGTCGTTGATGTCACCGATGATATCCTTATGAATTGCCGTGAGTATGACCCTGTGACAGATCATCTTGCGAGCATTTTGGGCTTTTCGTCGGATCATCCAACCAGTTTGCCTGAGCATGCCAAGCTTGTTTCCTTAGTGAATGAGTGGTTGTTAGGCCGTAGTGACGATAGGACAGGTTTTTACTCTGCTCAAGAAGACCTAGAGAAAAACCCCTCGAAGGCACCTCACAGCACTGCAGCTGGAGTTCCAGCAGCCGCCAAGAAGGTGCCACCTCAGAAGAGAGTATCCAACGCGGCCATAGCCGAGCAACTCAGCACTTTGGCAGCACAGATGCAGCTTTTGGTGAAGAGGCAGGATATGTTAGAGAAAGCCAGCAGTTCCTCTGCAGAGCCTGTGCCAGGGCGTTTTGTTGGCCCTTCTTCCAAGCTCCCGTCAGTGTCAGCTGCTCTGAACAATCCAAGTGGAATCTCGCAGACAGCCTCCGCAAAGGCTTTGAACCTGATTGGACCTCCCCCGAAAGTGAAGCTTGCAAACCCTTTGGCCGCTGCAGAAGATGTGGGGCAAGACGAGCCTTACGATGTGTTACAACCTGGTCAAGACGGACAAGAGGGCATTACAGCTGCCATTCAGCAGCAGAGCTCTGCGGTGTTGGCGTTGGTGGCACACCTGACATCTCAGTCAGGAGATGTTTTGGGGGACTTTGGAACCACAAGTTCTCAGTCTGGTACCACAAAAGGCGTGCACAGAAGAGAGCGGATGCAGAACGACTTGGCAGCCGGGTCCAGCACCTATTTTGCTCAGATGATGCAGCAGCTGCACAGGCGAATGTATCCTTCAAGACCAATGCCACAGGAGGAGGCAAACATGAGCAACCTCTCAATGTTACAGTACCTGGAAAGACAAGGAGGGTACAGGAACCACCGCGAGCTTGGTTTGGTGGCATGGGTCTTAGGTCACGCAATAGATGCAGCTGCCTCAGGAGACTTCAGGCTTACAAAGGAGGTTCTTGCCCTCTTGATGGTAGGGGTCGAGCAGGCGGTAATCGATCGAGGGGATTGGTCCCTTGCTTTCCTTCTCACTCTGATGGAGGAGCCGCCGCTGCAGATGTTTCAAGAGCGCCATGCGACCCTTCTCCATCATGCTCGGCCTTTTGCGCCATTGGTACCACCCCAGTGGACTGCCGTTTGCCTGTCGTATCTAAAGGACCTGGAGGTACTTTCCACAAAGAAAGCAGAGACCTCAAAAAAGACTCCAAAGAATGCACCCCCTGCCAGTGCCCAACCAGGAGGAGCCGAACCGGAAGGCGAAGCTTCACCCAAGCGCAAGCCACGCTTCCCAAAGAAACCCAAGGCCAAAGCTGCCCCAGAGACGTAGCTTGCCACCTGCCAGGGCCTGAACCTAAAGATTACAAAGTTGGTACTTTAGGTGGGGGTAACTTAATTAATGATGGTTTTTTAAATAAAAATAAAAATAGTTTTTGCATGTTGTGTCAGAAGAAGCTTGCTGGTGGCCAAGCATGTGAACAATGCCGTGCCCGCGCTGCCAACAGTCTACCTCGAAATCCTGGAGCAGCTGTGGACTCCCTGACTTTCAATAAGTGGTGTTCATTTTTGGCTACCTCCGTGCTTCGCACTCGTTCCCCTTTTGCCTGTTTCTTGCTCAGTACTCTGCACTTGCCGCGAAGTTTGGATACTTCGAAATCGCCAGCTTTCCCTTTGCCAGTGCCCTTTCCGGGCGTATTCGCAAAGATGCCCTCAGGTCTTTCAGCCACTAAGCGTAGGAGGTGCCATTTTCACAGGGCCCTACATGTCATTGTGATGGCGCTGAATTTCTGGTGGTGCGGGAGCAGCTCTTTCTCACTGGAGCTTCTGAGGAGGACGCCGTCCCCTAGTCAGATGAAAATCATTAGGAGGATTTCAAGTCTTGTGCTGGCTGACGGCCCATCTGAGTCATTTGATGTGATTAAGTGTGGTCGACGTTTTCCGAATTTGATTGCAAGAATTTCTGAGCTTTCAGATGCTTTGACGAAACTGGGTGTAGGAGCAGGACCCTATGAAAAAATTTACCCGGGTCATGAAGTGCCAATGGACAATAGCCTCTTTCCAGAACTTGAGCCGTACAAGAGCTTAAATGCAAGCCGTCTGAAGGTGGTGGGTCGTGGAAATTTTGATGCAACGGAGTTCCTCAGTCCGGAATTGTGCATGGCATATCGTTTTCCAGATTCCCTCCTTTTAGATAGACAGCCTGCTGAGTGGGAATTCTCTCAAAGAATGGATTCTGTGCAGGAGACTCTGGCGCTAGCAAAACTGTGGGACGCAAGAGGTTTGCTTCATATACATGACACTGACCTGATGTCTTTTCGTAGGTTCGAGCTTGTACGCGTTTTCAACTGCTTGAAGAATGAGGCAGTGGACAGACAAATTGGGGACCGGAGAGGCAGAAATGCTGTAGAGGGCCGTGTGACAGGACCCTCATCAGACTTGCCGACAGGCCCCGACCTTTTGGATTTGGCTCTGGACCCTCGACATGAGACCCTTTCAATCATCTGTACAGACAGGCGCGACTCCTACCATCAATTTAGAACTACAGAGAACCGGACTTTGTCAAATACAGTTGGTCCCATGTTGCCGCTTGATGCCCTAAAGGATACAGCTGCTTTTGAGGCGTTTGCCCAGACCAAGAAGACCAAGAAACCATCTCGGCTTTTTGGGGGGGATAGGCTAGGAGTTTCCGAACGCCAGACCTTGCCGCTATGCCCCTCAGGAATGGGAATGATAAGCTTCAAATCAATCTTTCAGGGCGACCATGCAGGTGTGGAGATTGCAACTTCAGCGCATGAGGGAGTCCTACGTTCTGCAGGTCTTTTGGATGACACTTCTCGGGTAGTTGCCAGTCGTCCTTTTTTGGGTGACTCCCTGATGGAAGGTTTGGTGATCGACGATTATTTTGCCATAGCAAAGGTTCCACGTGGATTGCTTGTGCCTAGCCCTGCGGAGCAATGCCTAGCAAAGAGCAAAGACCTCTACTCACGTTTTGAGCTTGTAGGTTCAGATGATAAGGATATCACTGGTGAGCGGAAAGCCAAAATCATTGGAGCCTGTTTAAATGCATCCGAGCAGTGCCAAAGCAGAGGGCATGTACTTGTGTCGTCGCCTGCTGAGAAGCGGTATGCTTTGTCCTGGTTGTCTCTGCAGGTGGCTCAGTTGTCTCACACTTCGGATTCACTACATCTTTGCCTTCTTGGAGGTTGGACGTCCATTTTGATGTACAGGAGGCCCCTGATGTCGGTGCTTCAGCATGCATTTCATTTGATTGACTTGGATGTTTTTGTGGATTCTCAACCCAAGTTGGTTAGATTGTCGCGGAAGGTAGCAAATGAGTTGACTCTGTTGGCGGTGTTAGCTCCCTTGGCCGTTTCAGATATTGCCTCCGGGTTTGCTAATGAAATATACGCCACCGATGCCTCTTTGGACAAAGGTGCAATGGTTAGCAGTCTGCAGGATAAGACGGTTGTGGAGGTTCTTTGGAAAAGCTTCCAAAGCTGTCGCTCGAAGGGTGGCTACTCCAAAATGTTAGACCAAACCCAGTCTATTCTTGCAAGGTCGATTGACTTCGAAGAGCTGGAGGTACAACGGTCTGAAACGGTTCGTAGGCCCCTTGCTTACCGTTTCGACTTTATTGAGGTGTTTGCCGGAGCGGCAACAGTGACAGCCAAGATGTCTGCTCGAGGCTTTTCAGTAGGGTGCCCTATTGATATCTCCTTCGACAAAGAGCTGGATGCTTCAAAACTATGGGTGATCGAATGGTTGATTTATCTCATTTCGAACAGACTGGTTAAAGCTGTAATGATTGAGCCTCCTTGCACGACATTTAGCATCATGAGAAGGCCGGCACTTCGTTCTAGGGCCTGCCCTTTTGGGTTTTCCTTAGACGATCCGCAGACAAGCATTGGTACTAAACTAGCAATGGTGGGTTTCCTTCTGCTTCATGTCTGCTGGTGGCATGGGGTTACGGCAGTTTTAGAGAATCCTTGGACTTCAAAAATTAAGTTCCTGCCCCCATGGCAAGCCCTTAAAGACAAAGAGAATGTGGAAGTTGTCAGGTCTGACTCGTGTGCTTTTGGCTCCATACATCTCAAGGCTTTCATGTTCATGTGCGTATGGGCCGACACCAGCCCGATTTCCCGGAGGTGCAAAGGAGGGCATACTCATGTCCATGTTCAAGGCTCGTACACCAAGGAGTCGGCAACTTATGTTGACGACCTAGCGGATGCTTTAGCCCAAGTTATGGCTCATGGAATTCACCGGCTTTTGGACTTTGAAGCCGAGGCCACTTCAGGTAAATACCAGGGGCTTGAAAGCCAACTTATTAATGAGCTCTGCCTGTCCTCAAAATGGTGCCTGGATGATGTCTGGACTTTCCGTGTATCAGCGCATATTAACCTGTTGGAATTGTCCTCAGTTGTGCGTTTGGTTAGCCGTCTTGTGAGGCAGGGGAAGTCACTCAGAGTTGTCATCTTGGTCGACTCCAATGTGATCAAGTGCGCCTGTGCCAAGGGCCGATCCTCTTCAAGGGCCCTTTCAAAGTTGCTGGTTCGTCTTGCGGCTTTGTCTGTCGTGGGAGGTCTGTATCTTGTTTTTGGTTTTGTCCCTACTAGGCACAATGTTGCAGATGACCCTACCAGAAATGTTAGCCTCCGCCCCCTGTCCCGGGCATGGACTTGGCCGCTTGGGATCGGTCTGACCTTTTTAAGTTGGCTGCTCTCCAAAAATGTCGTAGATGGGCCTCTAATTGGATTAGGTTGACTTTATCCCTTTTGGGTTCACAGTGTCTGGATTTCTCCGACCGTGCTCGCTTTAAGTGTCCTCGTTTTCCTTTTGGTCTTTGTGCTCCTTTTAGCTATTGCAAGCCTGGTGTTTTTGACTGTTTGGACTTTGACTCGACTCTGGGTTTCCCTGGTGAAGGTCCGAGTCGGTTCCTCGCTTGTCAATGCTTAGCTTTTAGATGGATTTTGCTCGTAGTGGTCCTTGACGTAGTTCCTTGCCATGGCGTTTTATTTCCTCGGAATGCTGGTGACATTCAGAGGATCTTGCAGCGAAATGCTCGCCCTCCGCTTCAAGAAGGGAGACCAGTACTCGGAGTTACTAGCAAGCAGAGGTCCTCCTTTTTGGAACAGTTTGGAGACTGGCTAAGAGTGCAAAGTATTTCTTTCGACGCGTTGATGGATAGCTATCTTACAAGAGTCGAGGAGATCAACAAGCTCTTGGTTCAGTATGGTAGAAGCCTATATGCTGCAGGAAGGCCTTATAATCATTATGCTGAAACAATAAACGCCATTGCCGCTAAAAAGCCTGCTTTGCGTAGACAACTGCAAGAGGCTTGGAACTTAGCCTTTTCGTGGGTGAGGGATGAGCCGAGCGCCCATCACATTGCCATGCCGTGGCAGGTGTTGCTGGCTTGCATATCGGTTTGCCTTACATGGGGGTGGCTGGATGTTGCAGGAATGTTGGCATTGTCCTGGGGAGCTCTGTTACGCGTAGGAGAGTTCCTACAAGCTATGCGGAAGGACCTCTTATTGCCTTGCGACACAAACTTCACAAACAATTTTGCGCTTTTGTCGCTGAAGGAACCTAAAACAAGGTTCACGGCCGCAAGGCATCAAAGCGCTAAGCTGGACATTCCTGATCTTCTTCAAGTTACACATCTAGCTTTCTCCCGTCTTCAACCTCATCAACGTTTATGGGCAAAATCAGGGCAGACACTTCGAACAAGATTCAAACAAGTTTTAGCTGAGTTAGGTTTGGAGCATGTCAAACTGAATAATAAATCTCTGGACACAGGCTCTCTCAGGCCAGGAGGAGCGACCTGGATACTTCAACAAACAGAAGATTCAGAATTTACCCGTCGCCGAGGACGATGGATCAATTTGCGAGTCATGGAAATCTATATCCAAGAAGTTTCGTCTTTCCAAAACTTAGCTGCCATTCCTGCCAACAGTTTGCAAGAGGTGTATCAGTTATGTGATTTTTTCCCTGCTGCTCTACACGGTGCTCGAAACTTCTGGATGGCTAATATACCTTGGAACGTATGGTTTCTTCTTTGGCATAGACAAGTTACAAGGTAATGGTGGGTGGGAGATATGGGTCAACTTTCGACCGCCTGCTGATGATCACCATTTGGTCGAAAGCGTGTGAACAAAACCACGCAGTGCAATGAGCAAGATCAAAAAGATTGGCGCGTGAGCTCTTGATGTGTAAGTGCGATTGTGTCCATGCTTGTGAACTTGCTGCTCAAAGGTACCCGACCCTGCACGAATCCCTCCCACTATGAGCAGTCTATGCCAAAGAATGGGTCAACTTTCGACCGCCTGCTGATGATCACCATTTGGTCGAAAGCGTGTGAACAAAACCACGCAGTGCAATGAGCAAGATCAAAAAGATTGGCGCGTGAGCTCTTATATATATAGCAATTTTTATTTAGGACCATTACGATAAATTTTATGCAGTGGATGGAATGGGGTTTTTCATTTTTTTAGACAAAGCCCCATTGGAATCTAAGGATATCACCCCAATAATGGAAACATATGGACGAATCTGGAAATCTACACTCCAGCCAATTGCTGTAGATGTAGAAAATCAACAACCTCAAAATCATCCCCCCAAAAAACAGCATAAAACCGTGTAAGGGTTAGTGGGATTTGCACCGATCTTGATCGGGCTACTACCTATCTTAGTTTACTGGGTGTTAAGTCTACCCTCCCGAGGCACCTCCCTTGGGAGGATTGGCAAGGCTGGCAACGCTGTGGCCCTGAAGATATGGGGATCCCAATGGCTAAGGGCCAAACTTATAGTCTATAGTCTATAACCACAAGAATCTGGCAGAATTGCACTGCTTGAACTACCAAGAAATTTGCCTGCAAAAGCAGGAGCTGAACCACTAACAACGTGGATTTTAGCCAACACAGATGTGGAAGAAACTGCTAGACATGGAAAGAACCGAAGTATGTCAGGATAGTGGCAATAAAACAGGCAACTTCGCCCCCAAAACTGATCGTCTGTTGGTATCAGGGATAGCAATCTTCAGATCTTGCATCAAACTCCTCAGTACTGTTTCCAGGGAACCTAAGTTCAAAACCGAAGCCTTGGCAATTGATTCTGCCCAACACAACGTATGGATCTCAAACTGCTGAAATGGCTTGTTTTGTTTGCTCTTTATTTTTTGACGACGCTGCGTAAGCTGCAGTGCCAGGTGGTGGTACATGGGATGCCTGGTCCCATTGTACCGCAGCTGCTGAAAGGATGAAACCGAAGTACACCAGGGATTGCCGTGGGATTGCCGAGGGAGGGCAGTGGAGTTTCGCCCTTGGTTTCACTGTAGCAGCAAGATTTCCCAAAGGAACACAGAGTCCGGAGGGGGCTGTTGCTGTAGGTCGTTGAGCTTCTTTGCACTTAGAAGGAATTAAACACAAATGTAGAACTCAAGATTTCCCCTGTTCCACAATTCTTGACAGCTGTAGCGCCAAGTGATGCCAAGTGCAGAGAAGAACTTGAAGCATTGGCGTAGTGCATGATCTGCAGGTGCTGGGTTTCTTGTGTGGATGACTCTTCCAATCTTTGTCAATCTGTCACCAGGTGTTCCAACAGATGGATAGGATTGACCCCAGCCCCAGCGGTGTGCGATGTGAGACGAATTAGTCCTCACAAGCGCTGTAGTTCGGTCTATGCATGCCGCCTTGTGCGAGGCTGGGGGAGCTGGAAATGGAAGGTATTGGTAGTTTGATCCAATGGTCCTGGTGTCTTTTGGCATATATAGTATACATATTATACATTATATGTGTATAATATATATATATATACACATTGAGGCCGCTTTGCGGGTATCACTTTTCCACCCGCAGACGAAGACGAATTCCCCGAAGACGAATTCCCCTCGGGCTGGGGATCTATGAATATCAACAGTATCAACAGAGGGCAGGTAGTTGTTATGACTGTAACACAGGTAGCGCAGTACCTCACTTACGGGACTTGGCGAACCTTACCAAGCATGCTTTCGAACCACTCACTGGTTTCAAACGCCGACGGTTCCCCCCGAGATGAATTCACTGGTTTCAAATCCAACCACCCGTTGGTCCAGAAACCGAACCAGGAAGCGAACCATTGCACCTGGTACTGTATGTTGAGACCACCTGTGTCTAGAAAATGCAACGCTGGAACACGACTGCCGTAGAAGTTGTTCCTCAAACATGGCGACAAAAAAAGGAGTTGCTTGTGTGGGAGATTTTCTTTCGAGTCTCACATGCCGAGAACGGTGGCCTTCTTGGGAGAGCGGATCCCCTCAAATTTTCCCTTCCAACAAAAACACAAGTCATCACGGCCATCCATCAGTGTCTAGAGATATGACTATGGGTCAAAATTAGGTACCCCAAAATTATGGATGGTTAATACTAAACTAGACATTCACATCTGTGGTTCCCTAGGTCCTCCATTTTGACCCACATCCATATTATCAAACACCCAAATTCCAGTAAGATCCACTATTTTCGCAGCCTGCGAGGAGATCAGCAGCGCCATGAAGGGCGCGGAGGGTTATCCGCCCTTGGTGGTGAAGATGATCAGTTGCTCGGATGCGACCCTGATGGTACTGTATGATGTTTTTTTTGCTTCTTGTTTTTTCCTTATCATACAAATAATGACATGTTATATGGTATATATATACATATATATATGGTCATGGTATATATTATGGTCTACTATATTACTGTATATATAGTATATCATATTATATTCGGAACATATTGAAAACCCGAGACAAACCCTGCAGATAGATCTGCTTAGAATATACTTGGATGTTCCTTGAGCGTGGCGAAAAATGATTTGTAACTAAGCGTGGCGAAAAATGATTTGTAACTAAGGGACCTAAAAACCTGTATAGAATGGGACAGCTTATATATAATGCTTATAAACCGAAAAAAAACCTGCTTATCACACCCCCAAAACCTTCAAACTTGCTCAAATAAGGATTTGCGGTAATGGGGACCCTAGAATCAGACCTGTCATAAGCAGATTCCCATATGTGGGAATTGGTCAAATTGGGAATCTGCTTATTAGAGATGCTTGCACAATTCAAATTCGAGTTCTGAACCCTGCTATATAGAGGTAACACGGAATATGGGAGGGTATTGCTGTCCTTATTGGAAATATTATGAAAACGCATGACTGCAGAAGAAGAACACGTAGAAGTAGAAAGGCAGAGAAGCAGAACAACAGCGAACCAGGAAAAACAGAAAGCAAAAAAACAAGGAAACAGAAAAGAGAGAAGCAAGAAAAGCAGAGAAGCAGGAACAGCAGAAAAGCAGGAATCCAAAGAAAATACCTAAACCGGATTAAAAAAAATCCAAAAATTAATAGCCCTCCATAAGAAAGGGTTGCGACAAAAGCACAAGCCCAAAGTCAAGCGCAAATGCATGTTTGAAAGGCATTCTGAGAGAAATTGCCGGAAAAATAGTGAACACCAGTCCCAGGAGCCTACAAATGCCTGAGTGCATGCATTGACTGCAATAAGCAGATTTGGAAATCTGCTTATTACAGCTACTTCAAAGTTGGGACTTCTTTGGGCAACAATTTCAAGAAATAGCCGGGCCACAGCCCAGCAACTGAATCAGACTAGAACAATGTGTTTAAGCAGTCTCAATCAATCGTAACAGCACAGTATAGAAGGCTGCCGCTTCTAGGAGTCCAAAGCAGTGTCAAAAGCGTTCATTTGTAAAGAAGCTTTGAGGGATAATTGCAACAAGAAAGGGTTGCTGCAAAACCAAGAGCCAAACATTATGTCCTTACTCTGGGCTGGCAAATTTTTAGGCCCCTTTACATGATACCCATTAGAAAAAATATTGTTCACTGAATGGAGTAGGGCCACTCAGACTGTAATAAGCAAACTATTTTCACTGTATACGGGGCACCTGATCAATTTGCTCATGTCGGGGAAATGGCATTCTTCGGTTCATTACTGTAGATTTGTACGGGTCGGAAGTTCGGTCACTGACGGAAAACAATTAATAATTAAACCAGCCGAAACAATTTTCAGACGTGACCCAGTGTTTGGGGACAACTGTAATGAGCAGATTTTCCTTTCCCACGTTTTTAGGGGTAGCAAGCAGATAGCCTACCGGCAAGCGAGGCAGTTGAGCAATCTGCTTGTCTGGCAAGGGAGGATTTCTGCTTATTTCCCGTCCCGTTTTCTGAATTTACTGAATCCCAAACATGGTCTTTGGAAGTCTTCATTTTACCATTGGATATGTTTTTTTTGGATTCCATGTTGGAACTTTTTTTGGTGTGGAAGCAACTTGGCCCAGCGGCTGACATGCTGCAAGGTGAGAACCTTGCCGTGTGTGCGTCGGCCCAGCGGGACCTGAGGATGATTGAACCGTTCAATGTGAGGTAGTGGTGATGAAAAACTTCTGATGATCGTCCCTATTATAATCATATTTTTCTTGCTGTTACTATTCTTACTCGTCTATTATTATTCTGTCATCCTCATCATCATCACCATCATTGCCATTGCTATTATTTTATATTCTGATGATGATGATGATGAGGATGATGATGATGATGATGATGGTGATGATGATGATGATGATGATGAGGATGATGATGATGATGATGATGGTGATGATGATGATGATGAGGATGAGGATGAGGATGATGATGATGATGATGATGATGATATCAACAGCTCCGGCGTTTCCGCTGAGGCCTGGGTGATTACAAAGAAGAACGCCATGAGTTTCAGGCCACCTTGGTTCACCCTGGGAGATGGGTCATTTTTGGGACGCCACAAACTATTTTGTTAGGAAATTCGTAGGATTTTACTTTTCTATTTTTTTTAATGGAATTGCTATATGTGCAATACGTGCATGATTTGAGGTGCCCGATTCTGGCACCTAAAGTTTGGATGATCTCGGTTCTACATCTCCCAAGCACCCTGCAGTACTAACCCCTTGACCATGAAGTGAGCTTGCTCCCAGGTCCATCCTCATAGTGTTTCAGCCTTTCTTGCTGAAATATCAGTATATCGCAACAAGTACCATACCTTTTCCCTTCAAAATGTGATCCCAAATGTCAGAAGATTTTCACGACTCTCCACTTGGGAGTGTCGTTTCATACCCCAGGTGTATATAAGATATCTCCAGTTCTATACGGGTTCAAAAAACCACTTGCTGGGATGCACATCCAAACAATCCTTCAAAGCCAAGTTCTGTTTGGTCTCACCAGGCCAGCGTTGCGTCCATGGCTGAGAAAATTTTGGCCTCCATCAAGGTCCGCTTTCAAGCGCCGGGCGATCGGACGCAAAAGATGTGGGGATGGGTCAAATTTTCGCGGGGAAAGGCCAGGGAAACACTTAGGGGGTTTCCATGATGGATGGTTTATCGAAGGAAGTTTAGAAGTCAAACTTCCGACAATATGGACAGATGAAAAGCAGAGTAGGGCAGAGGCAGAGAGAAGAGAAAGATTAGAAGAGAGAAGAGTAGAAGAGAAAGAGTAAGA
>Ga0126342_10008248_pt1 | contig 18654 bp, 6 predicted proteins | sample Cyp1metagenome_FD_92528 | JGI IMG/M metagenome (GOLD analysis project Ga0126342, IMG submission 92528) | Coral microbial communities from Lord Howe Island, Old Settlement Bay, Australia - Cyphastrea 1 metagenome | ecosystem: Host-associated > Invertebrates > Cnidaria > Coral ...
AACACACACACACAACACACACACAACACACACACACAACACACACACACAACACACACACAACACACACACACACACACAACACACACACAACACACACACACAACACACACACAACACACACACAACACACACACACACGCGCGCATACACAAAGACTAAAACACACTAAAACACACAAAAAATCAATGGTTGACTTGTCATGTTCTTTCTCTTGCACCAAAGAAGTAGGTACAGTACCATCAGAAATATGCAGGTGGTCTTCCTGAACTCACACAAACGACACACTGAAATGCCCCGCGCTATGTCTTGAAAAGTCTTTGCTCCGTCAAAACACGTCTTATGTCAACTTATGTCTAGCCTGTCGAAATATCGAATTTCCTCATTGGCTTTGAGCGGCCTGTGCGATCAAGTAGATGGCGGAGAGAGCTGTTGCCCAACTTCCGAAGACTGTCCAAACCTCAAAGGGAACCCTGGTGAACTCCAGCTTTTCCTTCTATCAGAATTCTCTGGTTTGAATCTTCTATCTTCTGATATCTTCTGCCTTTATATGTCCTTATGGTTTGCATTGTTGCCCTAAAACGAGGAGAGCGAGATCAATGTGTTGCTGTTGTTGCTGTTGTTGCTGTCGTTGCCGTCGTAATTGGAGGTTGAGTGTTGTTTGGGGGTTGCTCGTTCTTGTTGGTGTTGCTGTTGCTTTTTTAATGGTTGTTCTTGTATTTATTGCTCTTCGTTGAATACTGGTGCTTGTGCTATCTTCTGCTGCCTATTGACATCTTGTGCCAGGGCGACAAGCACAGGCACTAGTGCTACAAAGTGCTATACAAGGTGCTAGTGAAGGGTGTGATGGCAGAGCTGATAGTAGATCTTGAATCTTTAGTTTGCGACCCGCTCTTCTGATCTGTTTGCGCTAGGTGGTGTGCAACTTGAAGCCATTGAGCGCCCCGGCCGTGTTGGGCAAGAACAATGAAATCAATACCAAGACCACCTCGGCTCAGCCAAGAAGTTGCCTTCATAGAATGCTCGACTTTTGGATATACAGCCTCGGTGATTCTTTGTCTGTGATCAGCACCACGGCCATGAATTTTGCAACGGAATAAGTCCTGGCAGCGGAAGGAACAAAGAACGAATTCTGACATTTGGTCTGCCCACAGCATCGAGGAATTCAAAGCACCTGTGATTTTGTCATCAGATTCCCAGTATGACTCTAGCTGACTCTAGCTTCAGCCCCTCGCGGTTTTTGCTTGTACCAGCTTTGTACCGGCAACCGCAGAAAGTGAATTGGCACTGGCACTCTACACTGAGATTTTGGAAAACCCTGCTCACAGCAAACTAGCTCTCACTGCATAGCTCTCTGCCAGATTCCAATTCAATGAACCATCGAAAGCTCCCCTTCTTGTATCTTCTTGTCATGTGTGCAGACGCACAGTATTATGCTTTGGGTATTCTGATAATTACTGTAGTAATTCAAGGAGATGGCCGTTTGTGATTCCCTTTACAAAGCTGTACACTGGAAACAAAAGCTATTGTAGCTACATGTGCTGGATTCTGCCAGGATCAGGCGTAACGGATAGTAACAGAGTCTTGCAACGTCCACATGTTGCGCCTTTCGCGCCTTCGGATGACTTTTCTTGTTTCAATGACATGGCAGTCCGTATGTTGAACGCCTGTCATCCTAAAGCGTTGCTGCAACCGGTGATTATCATAATATTAATAATATGCGTCCATCAAGCGCATGCGAGCCTGGCTGCTCCTTCCGCACATCCGCTGACCGACATAATGACAAGGGCTAAGAAGACCGCCACTCCTGATGCCTTGCGAGCACCAAATCCACCTGATAAGTATAAAATAATAACGAGTTTCAATACAGGTGAAAACCAAGTTACGAGTACACATGACTTACTTACACAATCTTACACAAATAATTTTGCACAATCTTACACATACTTACACATTTATAAGCCTTCAGGGGTCTCAGTACTGATCACAATTCGGCCTCGGTTCGATAGATCAGCTGGTCGAACCTGGAGGAATTGACAGCAATTTGCAGGTGAGACCTGGTTGAGATATGCGTGATTTCTACAATTTTATACGGATCATGAAGATTCATGAAGTGCTTAAGCAAATGGCCAGCACTTGCTATCTGCTCTGCATTCGCAGACTCCAAGCTCTCCCATGCCTGGCATGATTCAGCTTCAGCACACAATTTCGAACATTGTGGAATTATGATGACTTATGTGCCAGTGTGATCCATTGGTGGCACTCAGGACGTGTTGTACTGAAGGCAAAGCTGGCAGCGAAGCATACTGAAGTGCTACGAAGTGCTGAAACATGGCCAGCTGGCCAACTATGTCCAGTTTGCCGCAGGTCCAAGGCAGCCACTGCTCCTTAATCCACTTGAGGTTTTTCTCCGCAAAAATGGAGGATATCCCACACTGGCAATTTTGTATAGGGAAAATTGTAAGACCATGATAACCTGGGGGACTTGGGGGTCCAAATTTAACCCGTTTTTCACTGCGGTGTAACTAGGCTTCAAGCAGCCGTTGAAGCAAGCAAGACTGCCAAGGCAGTAATGAAGGCCTACATCATGGCACTCATCATGGCTCTGTTTGCAATACAGCAAGCAACTGGGCATAACTGGCTGGGTCTTGTGATAATCGGCAGTTTGTAATGGGTCAAATGAAAACACATGGAACACTTCACATGAATATTGTGGAGAAATGTGGAGAATATACATAAATGAATAATCATACAAATCATGAATTTGTGTTTCATGCACTGGAGCTCGTTGCACAAGACGTAAATGCAGGTTCTCACTCAGGGCCTGCAACCAAATCAGAATGCATCGTGAAGCTTGGACTGAGCTCACCTGCACAGGGCGGTGAGTGAATTGCTGAGCTGCTGGCAGGAAGGAAAGCAGTTGTTTGAAGTTGATTGAGCTGCTGGCAGTGCCGGAGCCAGCTAACTTGCCTACAGTGTACAAACATGAAGCAATCACTGCTTCAGCTGCGATTTCTTTCAGAACTGCTTTCTGAAGGTGAGCCCCAAACAGCAACTGGTCGCAAGGCAGCTGCCAAAGCAACCGCCCAGGCAGGTTCCTGCCTGACGGGAACTGCTGAAGGAAATGACAAATTGGATGTGATTGATTGTAATTGTATATAATTATATATATATATATATATTATAAACGTACCCATCAACCATCAAAATACCATCACCACCAAGGCTTTTGAGCATTGCTCACAGTGTCTGGGACCAGCACGGCAGATAATGGTGCTGAGATCAAGCCACCCATCGTTGCCTGGCTGTCGGTCTTCAATCAGAATCTGCCTCTCGAAAGGGCTACTTGAATATCGTGCTCGTATTCATTGCACATCCCTCTTCACTTCTACAAGTAAATATGGACAATTATGCAGGAATGCGACATGAACTAACATGTTTTACCCCGAAGATCCAGCGATAAAATGGCAAGTCAGCCACACTTTGTGAAACTTTGTCAAGCGACGAAACTCAAGCTGTGCTATGATGATAAACTCAATTGGGATTCCTTCCCAAATATCAAATCCAAAAGCAGGAGTTGACCAGTACAGCCTAAATCCAGCACGCTGTCTGTCGCAGCTACACTACTCTTGAGCCGAACAGAATTCGCGCAGTCAGCTTTTGACTTCTGAATTCCTGATCATTTTAAAATCAACATTTGATTAAATGAACTCCATGCAGGCTGAACACTCTTAAATAGGCAACGAGATCCTTTCGAAAAGCATCAGCAACAGCATCATCGCCACCAACACCAAAAACAAACAAAAACATTAAGGATTATTAAACATTATTAAACAACAATATAACGAAGCCAAAATCAGCTTTCACAGAGCTGCAGGTCGGGTGATGTGTGCCAAACCCGGCACATCTCGACACCAGTCAGACACACATCAAGCCATGGCACCGTGGCGAATCTTCCCTAGAACAACTTGACGACATTTGACGACCAGTTCCAGTTGATGAACTAAGTCACCATAAGTCACCAAGATTCACTGAGTGTCTGACGGGAAAGAGAAAGCAGAGTCACTGCTAGATTGGAGCTCCAGAGGAGCTTGAGAGAACGATGGGCATTTGTTCAAAATGTTCAAAGTCTTGATTTATGCAACACACACATCATTAAAATTCATTAAACACATCCTGCACATTCTGGATTTGATTTCAAGTTTCCTGGCATCAAAGCTCACCTTCAGTCGTCCCCAATATTTTTTCGGATACTGTTGGTCGCAGAAAACAACATTCTGAGAGACCAACGAGCCGGGATGGTGACTTTGCATCTTTACAAGAAGGAGCAAAAGTTCGGCCCATCCAAGCTTTGCTGTTTCTAGTGGCTTGCAGTTGCTACGCTGTCGGCAGCAACTGCTTCCCTGTACAACAGAAGGGTAAATCAATGTAAATCAATTTAATTATCAGCCGCATCTCAGATCAAGGTCATCCATACTGCACTCACAAACAGCAGGAAAGCAGAGGTCACATGTGAGTGACTTAAGTCCAACATCTGTCGATCAGACTCCGGTTCAGACTCGGATTCAGACTTCGACTTGCATGCTGGAGTGGGCCAATCCACAAAGTTTTGAAGGTAGGCATTGGTCACATACTGCAGCATGGAGGTTGGCACTTTGATCACCTCGGGCACATGTTCAAAGACCACCCATAGCGTGTAGCGCGGAGGCTGAGAGGTGCCACCAGCTGCGTTGATGGGTCCTGTCACCAAGCCATGCCAAGGATAACGCACGGCACCCACGCAATCTCTGGTTGGCTCACCATTTGAGGCATTGATGGACCAAAGAGGGCCGTGCACATAGCCTGGTGGCAAGGGAAGGGTCATCTGGACATATTCGTTGTCGCGCTGATTCCAAAAGTATTTGTTGTTCTCTGGGATCTCTTCAGGTTTCTTAACAGTCTCAGTGCTGATGGTGTGTGGGAGCTGAACAATCATGCCTGTGTTGGGTGCTGCAGAGTACATGACCATATGCAGCTCACCAAAAGTCAAATTTCCCGGAGTGCCAGCGTGATTGTGGTACCCTCCATCAGTGCTATCAATCTGACTTTGAGTCCACCACTGATTGTAGTTCAAGCGAGCACCAGAGTGGTCTTGAAGCAAAATGCCTGCCAAATTCCAGAATTCCAGGCTCTCTGGAAATGCATCTGGAAAGTAAGTGGGAAATTTGGTCCACTTCATGGCATCTGAATGTGGTCCACGAATAGTGGTGGTGGGTGCTTGGTCCATGGCTGTGATTGGCACATTGAAGAGTTCCACTGGCACCACCATCAGGGCAAAGACAGCACCTTTCTCCCCGGCTTTGATGGCTGAAAGCCGATGGTCCAACTCCAAGCTTCGTTCGGTGTTGGGTGGGGTCACAACAAAAGTTTCCCAGTGACCTGATGGAGTCTGTACTCCGATCTGGTTTACATCCAACACACTTCCACGGATCAGTTTCATGAACGCCTGTTCCGACTGGTTCACTGAGAGAGGATACAGCTCCCCAGGGGCCAGCTGGATGTACTTCCAGGACCACCCAGCGATGATCCATTCAGGTGACACAGCCACTGGACAGCTGGAAGGATCTGGCAACTGGACGATGATGTTGTTTTCTGGATGCCACTCTGGAACACCCGCAGGATAACAGGCGGGAAAACGGGTTTTGGAACTCACATCTTTGCACCAGTCATGGAGGTATCCTTCAGCTTGAAGGGAGACGTTCATGTTGCAGCTGATGCCGGCGTTCATTGTGGCATTCAGCTGTGGAACCGCTGCAATTGGAACCACCAAGGTGATCAACCACCGCATCATGTGAGACAGACTAGGCACCAAGGATGGTATCGCGACTGGAGCTCTTTACACTGAGCCAAACAAGTGATGAACATATCAGCGCATGTTACTTTTGTTGGAATGATTTCACGGGTTTCACGGAACAAGGAAACATGATGCTGCCAGGAACGACTGACACGCGGAGTCACAAAACATCACAAAACCATTCTCTTTTTTTTTTGCGAGCTGTAGTCACAATGGTGGGCCGCTCAGATCTTGTGTTTCTTGTGTGTGGGTTCCACCACCAGCTCTTCCTCCTAATCAACCCCACATGTGAAGTCTGCTGTAAACCAAAGAAGATGGAAAATTACAAGAAAAAAACAAGTGTGAGTGAAAGCGCATATATATATATACACACTGTATACTCGAGTTATAAAGAGACATGTAAGAAAAGATATAAAGATAGACATAGAGAGCAGGAGAGATGGAGAAGGACGACGCAGGCGGAGGAGGAGGAGGAGGAGGAGGAGGAGCAAAGCAACACCAGAAGACCAAAACACCAGAACTCCAAACATCAGAACACCACAACACGCAAAACACGAAAACGCCAACGCCATAACACCACTAACACCAGAACACCACCAACACCAGAAAACCAGAACACCAAAACACCACGAAGCCAGAATGCCAAGACAGTAAAGCACCAAAACAACACCAGCACCAAAACACCAAAACACCAAAACACCACCAACACCAAAACACGGGAACACCAAGACTTAGATCTTCCAAAGACCAGAAAAAATTGACCGACTGCAAGCGACCTACTTTTTGTGTGTGACTTCCCACAAATTAAACGGTTTGGTCGTTTTGATTGAAAACAATTCGGGTTCTGGGACACGCTTAGGTGCTCTTACATTTTCTAGCGTGCCTTTGGAGATTATGGCATCCGCATCTTGTTTCGGTACATCTGTTACATTAATTGAGAATTTCTAATTGGCTCCCGGTCCGTTAAATTCCTGCCGTTTATGCAACGCGCTTTGAAACGGCGTGGTATGTGGGTATGTGGCTATAGACTATTTATGGGAATTGATGCTGTGGTGCGCAAGTACTTGTAGCCTTGACTTCACTGTGGCCCTTTCAGCCAAGTTCTGGCCAGGAATGACTTGAAGCCCCGACCTTGGTTCTGTAGGTTGACTGATCTCTGCGTGTAACTTTGCACAATCAATCCGAAGCCAACTGGCTCACCAAAAGGTAGATAGGGCCAGGTTTTTGGCCACATTAAACGAATCGATCGCGCTTACAAAAAAAGCCTTCAAGAATCCTACAAACGGTTGGTCATGAAGGTCATGGGTGTCAAGACTCATTTCAGAGATGGCTGCGCTGAAAAGCTTTGTTTTTCCTTTTTGATCATGTTTGTTTCTTTCAATATGCTCGAGAACAATTAAAATCCATGTGACCTACCGTAGTTTTTGGGATTCGTGGGCGCTTCAAGGCTTTTGTAGAAATTTCGAAGGAGTTTGTATGATTTTGTAGTCGTTTTGAAGGTTTTTGTAGGCGCGATCTTTTCATCCAAGATTACCAAATTCCTGTCCATCGCGACCATTTGGTGAGCCAGTGAGACTCTGATTGATTGTGCAAAGGTACATTGTGCAGAGATCAGTCAACTTAGTCAAGGTCGAGGCTTGAAGTCATTCTTGTGGAAGGCCAGATTGAAGTCAAGGCTACAGGAAGTACGCGTGCACCACCTGCTTTAATTCCCAAGTGAAATAATAAGTCTAGCGATGTCTAGCAACATACATACTGTGCCATTTCAGATAGCGTCGCATTAGCAGCGGGTTTCTACAAACCAGGCATGATCAACTCCATCAAACTGGGGATGTCGTCATCAGTCGAAGGGCGCTGAGGGCTTGCACTTTGAAGGGTTGCGAATGGATGGTTGGCTGGCTGGCTAAATGGATGGATAGGTGGGCTTTCGATGATCTTGCACCGTGACATAAGACCCGGGAATTCCCATAAAGTCCGGAAATTAATGGAGATGAGTGCCCGGTGGAATTTTAGTAGGTGGAGCCTTCTTGTAACGGACCAAAACGTGTAAAAGTTACAGTACCAAAACAATCCACAACACACAAAAATTGGTTGTTTCGGTCGAGAATCACTTTTTATGGGTGAGATCCGCGAAAAGTGGTCAACAACCTGGACCTAGTCATCCAAAATAAAGTAGCACGATGGAACATCTAGGGACACCAAAAACCCAAAACACCATAACACCACCAACGTCACGACACAACCAACGCTACAACACCAACCCCCAAATCACCACCAACACCGGAATACCACAACACCACAACACCGCACAGATTTTCGACTCATCCGCTCTAAGTGCCACACCTGCCAGGCGAAGTGCAATGGAGCAGTGGCACGTGCCACGCCTGCTACGCCACGTGTCACGCCTGCTACGGGAAGTGGCCGCGGCCCAGCGGCGACCAAACAAGCACACCTTTCCACTCATGCTGTCTAAGTGCAACACCATTGATACAAATCCTAACAGCATTGCTGACCCGACTGTACTTGCCACCTAAAATCCCATGCTGGGCTAGGCTCCAGGCTCAGGGCAGCGGCCGCAAAGAAACGGTTTGAGCTTCAAACTTCGGCACCGGAGCGGTGGAAATGCGACCGATGTCTGCCACACTGTGGGGCTGTCATTAAAGAAATCGACGGATTTCAGGAAGGATAAGGAAGCGTCACAACTCGGCCATCCTTGTGTGGGCGCCACAGCAGTGTTTTGTCTCGCGGAAACTTCGGCACGGTGGCAACACGTCGACGCTGCAGGAACTTCCAAACCAATCAGCAGAGCCCAAGCAGCACTGCAGAGGGATGCTGATAGGCAGGTGCAGCAATGCCACAGCCGGCGGAGAAGCAAAGCTAAGTGATCACCTTCGATCATAGAATATCATAGATAACTATATATAGGATCCGTGGGGCTGGTACAGGATGGTATAGGTTTACCAAACCCTCCCGATATTTATCACTCAAGCTAGGCCATTCTGGCTCGATCAATATCCCACATATTATGGATCCTAATGGGTATGATAAATGATAACAAAAATGTGCTCGGAAGGAAGGTCTGTGGGATTCATGATGTCACAATTCTGCCCAGGATTTGGAAGGCCGTTGAGGTGTCTACACAATTTCCCGGAATTTCAATATGTACCATGGTCAGTATGACTTTATGTATATTGTGGTAATATGTCTTCCATAGATTCTGGTCATGGATATCCTAGCAGGAATCCTTATACTGGTTATATAACATTATATAACTATAACCCTTAAAAATCAACTGGATGACTATTCTCTATGAATGGTTAATAACCAGGCATACATATACATATCATCAGCATGAACATGATTCAAAGCGATGAAAAACCATAAATACCACTAGCACGCTATATACATTGAGACGGTAAATACCATCGAGATCATCAATAATACCATGAATAACCAGAACTGAAATATCATTATCAAACTAGTTATACAATAATCTCAAATAACATTATCAAACTATGGAATAATCATAGATATCATTGATATCATCATGAAGCTATTCAGAAAAAACATTATCAAGCCATGGATGCTCATACACTCATCACATTTCCCACTGTCCTTCCCGGGGATCACTGGAACTTCGCCAGGAAAAGCCACTCCCGACTTGTGAAGCCCCAGCACAGCTGCTACAGCAAAAGCTCAAGCAATGGGAAAACGGATGATGGCGTCTTGAATTCAGGTTTGGCCAACAAAATTGTTAGAAACACTTGGAATTGAAATCTGCTGGTTCCTGGCGTTAAACTATTCAGGGATGGAGATCCAAACATCCCATGTGCAGTGAATCAACATGAATCAACCATAAATTAGCAATGCCAGGCTCGCTGCTATTGGCCAAACACCCTGGGGTTTAAGCTACCTCGGATTCTGGTGCATCGTGGCACTTCGAGCATCTGTGGTGGACACTGTCGTCTCCACTGCGCTGGGCACACGTTCGGAACTCCAAAACGTCCGCCGTTTCACCAGCCTGCAGCAGTGCTCGGGCAACCTCAGCCCTTATTATATAGTAACCATAGCTCTTCCCATATTAGATGGTGATATATAATCCATAACAAACCTCACTTCAGCAACCCCACAAACTGCCCACACAGAATCGCCTCTCTCCACTCAATGGTTGGAAGAAATCGCAGCATTCCACGAGCCGCTTGCATGAGTGGACTCTCACGTTGTGTTTCTTTGGCAGTTCCCGAACCGCTCGTTCGATCTCGCTCTTGTAGTCGGCGCTGAAGATGATATCTCGACCCTTTAACTTCAACCTTGCGGCAGTGGAGGTGACGGATAGACATCAGGGTTGATGTTGACTCATCATGATTCTGTTTGATCATTCCTTGGGGGTTAGAGTCTTGCTGCACTTAGGCTTCTTGGACTCTTGGACGGCACATTTACAGCGATCGAAACCAAGTTTTGTAACCCTGCTCACATATACACAACATGTGTTGTCAAAACACCCAAAAGAGGGAACATAAGAAAGACTCTAAAGAAAACAACCAACGCAGTACAAGCATTTAGTCTACAACCGTGGGTAACCATGAACATTTATGGCGATTAACCAGTAAATTACTGTAAATTACTGTAAATTATAGATTAAGAACGACGAAAAAACACAACATGATGAATGCGGGCTATCCACAAATTTTCAAGTTGAGTGGCTGGCCATGTCGCACCAGACCCTCAACCGCCCGAACGTGGTCTGGCAGAAGAAAGAGCTTGGCCCCGCTTTTCATCTCAGCGGAACCGGACAAGCATTGACCTCAGGTCACCAAAAAACGCGGCCGTTTCATGCGGGCCATGGCAGGAGCCCCTCTTATGATGGTTCGAATCATGACATGTTCACGTGTTCCATAACACACCCAACATGTTTGGGTAATTATTAATTCCAATGTTGATATTTATTAACCCGGCGAGAGATCCCAAACAGTGTGGGGGGAGCGTGGGCAGTCGAAATGCACATCAACATGTCACAAGAGCCACTTTATACGGAAATTTACAGGAAAAATGCCAGATGGAGCACCCTGATCAAGCACCGGCCTTTACAGCTACCGTAAGAACCCCTCAGTCTGGACAAACTGGTTGGGGGGGAAAAATACAATATGGAATAAGTGGGAGTGATACCTGTTAGAGGCTACAAAACTACAACTTTCATCAACTTTCTAGGTTAAAAACAAAACAAAATGTGAAATGAATCATTCTTGCAACTTGATGTGAGCCATGGTCAAACCATGTTGTATGTAAGGTATGGTCATGGAACCCTTCCTATTGGATTCCATAACTTCACCACTTGGATGAGAATCCCGGCTCTTGGTGAGTAAGAACTAAGAACCAATAGCATCACCATAACAACCATTGATAGTGACCATTACAGTAAAACTTGCATACTTCATTATTGTTAAATATTGTTAATTAATAACCAAACATATACCAAACATATTCAGCATGCCTCATGTTCTCTTTTTCGTGAAATAACCAGCCAGGTCGCATGTTTGTAGGCTGTCATTCGCTTGCAAAGTATGGTCCATTTCTCGTGGCATCCGAGAAAGCTGCATCATCCACAGGTCCGAAGACCACGGTTCATTCGGTTGCTTTCCAAAGACGACCACGTAAGGACCGGTACTTGAGCTACTAGAAACCAACAGGGTTGCAGCTGGATGGCTCATAGTAACTTCCACCACATCTTGATGTCTCTGATACTCTTTGACTGCCGCAACTTTTTTGGTAGCTGCAACATCCGGGGCTGAATATAGCAGCAATTCATCACCAGGATGGATATGACAAGCTTCAATCACCAGCCAAGTTGAACTCTTGATCACCAACACAGCATGATCAGCTGTGACTAAGAATTCGCCATCATCCCACAAAATTGAAATCAGCCTTTGCTTAGCACGAATTAACTTGCATGTTTTCACAGCCCCCGCGGTTAGGCGGGGGACAGGCCGTTTTTTGGCTCCTGGCAAGCGTCCTCCACCTCGGCATCCTCAGACTTCAAAGCCACCGAAGCCACCTGGGGAACCTCCTCACTGAGGGTGGCGGCGGTTTTGGGGCCCTCATCGGTCAAAATCCATGAGGAAGTGGTCAAGCAATGCTGGCTGTCGGCCAAACCCATGTTGGATGTCTTCAAGGTCTGCAGGGTTCCGCACTCTGACTCCTGTGCAACTGGGTGAGCATCCGGATCAATCTGCCGGACACCTTCAGCTTCTGAAGGGAAAGAAGAAGGAACTGCATAGCTCACGACTGGCACAGCACCGGCTTGCAACAGCCCACCACGTCGTTTCATCAAGCTCTTCTTCAAGCGCACTCTCAGCACTCCATTCTCCAAGTAAGACTCATCCTCACAAAGTTCGAAGGGACCATCTTCAAAGCGGAACTCCTTCTCCCAAATGCCTGATTGCTGACGAAAGGAAAAGCCTTCCACAATTGTCACGGATCCCTCATCAAACAACTTGGACTTCTCGATTTTGATAACGAAACGACCACCATCCTCTTCCCAATGAACCTGATCCGGTCTGACTCCTGGACACTCCACTACGATGGTGCGGAATATGTATTCCTCATCCTTGTCCTCATAGATTGCTGGCTCAGGGTTGAAAGACTTGTCATGGGAAACGACCTCACCCAAATCTGAGATGACTCCTTGCCGCTTCACCTCAAGCCTGTCGCACTTACTCTGGAAGAAGCCCACTCCACAATAGCGCTGACTCTGATCACCATCATCTTCTTCCGGAATGGTTTCAGGTTTACATGGACAGTACTCAACACCAGCGTCCACTGGAGATTTGAGAAAGAACCTTGGAATGAAATCATCCAACTTTTCCTTGATAAGCTTTGCCAACTCAATTCTCTCGGGCAACTTTTTGGCATGCTCTAAATGCTCCAACAAAAGCTTGAAATTGTGTTCGTTGAAGGCGGCTCCTGCTCGACTTTCATCATGGCAAATGGCAAAGTGATGCACAGGAGGATTTCTCCGTGCTGTGTAGAACAAGCTGCCAAGATGGCTCTCAACTCCATCGTAGCGTGAAGTGATCTGCTTGCGGAAGAGTTTCTCAGCATCCTCAACCTCATGTGCATCACAAAGATTGTGAACCACAATGAGTTCGCGAGGGGCCCGCACATTGCGACTCAGTTCCTTCTTCTCAAAAGTTTGGACTTTGAGCTGTTCGAAGGAAGTGAAGTCGTTCACAACGAAGATTATGTGGTCAGAGATTTGCGATATCAACTCAAAAATGAATGTCTCTGTGCTTTGAGCATCCACAACCCTGTCTGCACCATCGGACTTGTAGGAGACAGTAGATTGCACACCTGGAGAGTCAATCACTAGCATCTTGCGTTCCTTCAAGTAGACACATGATAAGCCTTGCGTCACTTGAGTCCTGCCAGATGGTAAACGAAGGCCAAACAATTTGTTCAACAGGAATGTCTTGCCTTTGTTGAACAAGCCCACCACCGAGATGACACGAACATCAATGCCACTCTCTGGGTCAAAGTCAAAGTCTGAATTGAGTGCCTTCAAGAACCAAATCTTCTTGGTCTGTGCGAAATCGGACAAGGACACAATCCGGATGATGCAATGATAGTCCGTTGGTTCACGGTGCGCATCCACCAGAGCCTCCCTTTCACGTTCGGCACGTTCAAGGGCCAACCTCCTTTGCCCCAATCTCCAGGCGAGCCAGTTCGCAAAGTAGGTACTAATCATACCAATGAAGATGCCGAAGCCGAAGCCGAAGTGGAAGGTACGAGTAAAATAGTTGTCTGAGACCGGCATGACTTCCAAGTCGAACCTCCAAAAGCATGCGCTTAGGATTTGGCAAGAACAAAACCTGCCTGGAAAGCCAAGTGGCAAAAAAAACAGGGCACTACTGAAAGTTGCAGAAATTTCTGCCACTGACGAAATAGTGGCGGTTTTTGCGTTCTAGGCCTCTGCGAAAACATTCGTTAGTGGTTGCCCAGTCCTTCCATTCTGTTTGGCCGGAGCAAAAGCATGGTTTCAGCGAAGAATAATGTTTAAACATGTTCGCTGCAACCTAGACGTTTGCCCGGAGTTGATGTCCCGCAATCAACGTATTGTTCAGAGGGGGTGGCTAATTTTGATCCCTCATGAAGATAAAGTTGATGTTGTTAGCCCGTTCAGCATATTGCTCATAGGGGGTGGCGGATTTTGTTCCCTCATGAAGATAATGTTCATGTAATTGCCCGATTCAACATATTGGCCATAGAGGTCATAGAGGGTGGCGGGTGGCGTGTTGTTAGCCCGTTCAGCATATTGGTCATAGGGGGTGGCGGATTTTGATCCCTCATGATGATCAGGTGATATTGTTTCCTCATGAATCATGAAGATAGCTGTGTTCAAGGTATCTTTCACATGCCACCGTGGCCTAATTTTCCCCCGTGGCCTTGCTTGGATTCGCAACTTCCCAGCAACACAGAATTGTCTCTGTTATGTCACACTGATGAGTCAGGGCGAACGTTAAGGTTGCGGACAACATGTTTAAGCTTTACTGTACTGGGTATACGGTATATTATTGCATTTTTTTATTTACCATGACAATGACGACATCAAAATGGGCCTCCCTGAGAAAGTAAATCACTTTTTCCGCAAGTATTCCAATTACAGTGAGTTCCAGTACGAAGTTTATAATATAGTAGTTACCGGTTGCCAATGTTTCTCACGATGTTCCCATTGTTTTTTCACAGAGCCTTCACAAACTTTTACACGCTGGGTTGAGACTGGCATTCATTCATGCAGTTTCGAACGTTTCAGAACCAACGGTAGGCTTGAAGTTTTTCCTGCAGTAAACTGATGCGTGAATCAAACCAAAGCAAGGCTCCTGGCAGTTTAACTTTGACGTTGGTATCGACAAAGTTTACTCTTGTTCTACTATTGTCAAAAAGTGTCAAAAAAACTTGGGCTGAAACACAATCGGGGATCGAATGCTTGTCAATTCCCATGACGCATTGTTGCAGTAGCTCACCCGCAAGACTTTTCCACTTGCATGTGCTTTCTTTCGGCCGCTGTGGAAGCCTAGTAACAGCACTTTTTTAAATTGACGGGCACTAAATTAGGATTGCATTCCTTGGCTGCCTTGGCTTCAACAAATCAAAGTATTACAGAGCTTAAATTGGCGGCAGTATCAGAACCTTTAGGGGCACAAAAGTCATTTCATGGCGAAGCTGTGTTTCGGCCAGCAGAAAAACGCAAGGTAATTCGAGCAGACTATTTGGCAGGCATTGAAAAGTCAAATCCAACTTAAGGCGTGCTTTGCGGCATTTTCACCTGCAAGCACGGGGGAAAAATTTCGAGAAATCGAACGAAAATGCGTCGAATTCCCACGTACGGTTTCGTACACTTTTTTCTTGCAACTTTATCGCGGTTTTTTTGCCACTTTCTCATTTTTGTTCGGTTTCGTACTGTACGGTATGTGATCTTACGGTGTCGCGCAGTGTCATTCTGGCTCCCATTATCGTTTTTTGTCAGATTCTCTAAGCAACGGATTTCCCATGACTCATGGCTCCCGTGGCCTTGATGCTGGAACCGGAACGTCGGGATTTCCGAGGTCGCTGTTGGTGACACGCCGGTTCTGACCAAGAGATTTGAAGCAAGAAAGACGGAGGATGAAGAAATGAAGGATATAGTAGGGATATCTGTAGAGTAAAATGCCATAAAATACCATCTTGGAGAATCCCAATCCTATCTGAGTTGCCTACCTACTGAAAAACAGTAGATTTACCAACAAATTGGGGGGATTTGGAGGGTATAGTGGCGAAGTGGGGGTATATTTTGATATATTTTGTGGGATTCTGCTCTTCGGCATCTTCTTTGGGGTTGCTATGCTGCATAATTTTCCTGCAAACGAACGCACAGATGAAATAAGGTTTTATATACCATGTTTTTCACACAATTAAAATCTTGGTCATATATACCATGTAAAATAGGAACTTAAACAGCAAGAATGGTGGATTAATGAATGGGTTTGACTCAAAGTGGTGTATCCCCAAAATGGTTGTTGATTTTGGGGTAAATCATCCATTGAAATTGGCCGCGCCCCATTTTCAGACAAACCCAAACGGGTCCAAACGGAGTTTACAGTTTGCAGCAGTTTCGATGGCGCTACTCAATGTGTTCTTTCAAAGACATGGATTTGACCATTAACCAATAGATACCACTGTGAATTGAGCAAGACACATTTAAATTTGACAAAATTATGGCAAGTAGCCAAAATAACACTTGGAGATTGAACCAACAAGCAATTCACGAGCAACAGTTAATGCAACCAACAATAATGGTATGTGTATTACCCTCCAGTAAACTAACATAGCTATGTAAAATGGTCCATCTACACATCATTTACCTATTGAACATGGTGATTTTCCAGTTCGCTATGTTATTTTATCAGATTGTAAATCAACACACATTGGGAGAACAGCGAAATTTCTCCGGATCAGCCGGCCGCCGGCAACTTGGGAGTTGATCAGCAGTTGCCCAAGTCGTCTTGGAATTGAACTCCATGCGAATTGGATTTAATAATAAGAAACAAAATCCAAATTCAACAATCCCCACATGCTCTCCTGTGTTTTATATTTTTGATTGATTTAACGGGCTGTAAACCACATTCATATCATAGTTAAGTTATCTCCCATTGATCCAGCGGCCTGGAAGAACTTGGCGAAACCGGAGATCGTCATGATGTCCTGACGGCATGGCTATATATTTTTTTGGGGGGATCATTTTGAGTGAATCATGTGGCTTAGTATTGGCTAATGATGTTTAAGGGGATATATGGTAATGGTTAATATCATGGTTAATATCATGGTTAATAATGGTTAATAATGGGATATCATTTTTCCTAATGTGGCTTAATGTTGGTTAATGATGCTACACCCGTAAAATATGCACTATTTTGTAATCAATCGAAAACATTCATTGAACATTCCATAGAACATATTGTCGCCCTGAAGATGCTATTAATGGATTTTTCTGCTTAATAATTGCTCAATTTGCTCTGATCTTCTCGCATTTTGACTTGTCCCTGTCCCTATGTTTTTTGTATGAAATGTCCATTCTGTCTAAAAAGGGCCTTGCTCCTATAAGTGAATCAATGTCCTTTCTATTTCTATGACTTCGCTGCGGTGTATCCTGTATTGACTTTGTCTACATACATCTATGCCTGCTGTGTATCCATACTTTGTGTAGTTTATCCACGAATTGTCCTCCAACTATAGCTTTTCACAACTGCCAGGGGTCAAGGGAGGTGCCTGTTGGAAGTTGGAAGGTCAAATAAATGTCCGTTGGGGAATTGGGGAGCAAAACCTGTCATGTCGCATTCCATGTAATTTACCTGCCGAGGAAGGTCAGTGTTGCACAGAAGGGAGGGCGAGTGCGCGAATTGAAGCCTTCCCTGTCATGGAGCGATGAAATCAGGCATCCTTGGATATGTTTTTACAGTCATCATTTGTTGAGCCTCTCCACAAACAAACCTTGACATAAAATAATTTCAAAATGTTTTGAGGCCCAAATTGCTCAGCTGACTCACCAAAATCTGTGCTGGTGGGGCTAGAGGACTTCAAATGGAAAAAACATGCATGTTTTGCCAAAGTTGCCTATTTCATGAAAAGTTGCAGAAAATAGCGCCACTTTGAGAAAAACACGCCAACTTTGAAAGTTGCCCTAAAAAAATAGCAATTTCGATTTTCCAGGTCGGGAAGTTATGCAACTTGCAATGAGAATTGGCTGTCAGTTTCACAGAGATGGCCCTGCCTGATGTCTGGAGCAAGACGACCACAACAGCACGCTTTATTGCTGAGCAACGATGCTTGCGGAAAGGCAGAAGGATTCTCATCCACTTACGAAATCAGATGCACTTCAAAAAGCAACAGGCTGTCAAAATCACTAAAGTCACATCTGTGTTGGAGCACACCGCTTGAACCACACAAATGTGAACGGTCAATCAGCACCAAGGCTTCGTTTTGGCCGTCATTTTGAACATCCGAGGATATGGTTTTAACATGTTTTAACCCGCAAAGTCTCAGCTGGTTTGACTTGGAATTCAGGAAGCATCACCTGGGGAGCACAGTCAACTAGAGAAATTTACACAAGTTGTAAGTCATGTAAGAGCTTCAAAATTCGCCCTCAACCCATCCATTGGCAAAAAAACTGCCGTAATATCACAGGGTGGACCTTGACGATTCCAAGTCGCAAAGTACTGATGCAAAAAAAATCCGAGGAAATCCGAGGAACTCACATCCAAAAGCCGCAAGTGCCAGGCCACTATGCTGCTTAACATTGCTTAACCATGCTTAACCAAGCTGGCTGAAAAAAGGAAGGTGCACCCCAAATGGATCAGCTCAACAGCTCGGTTTTAGGCGGAGGAGGAGGAGGCGGCAGATAGCGAGCAAAAAACTAGAATCCCACATAGTGATGTGGGAATGAAACCCATTCACCATTCACCCATTCACCCACAGTCATTGGAAGATATTGAAGCCGCAAGTGCTCTGTGCTATCTCTATTTCTTTCTATTCTCATCAAAGAAGTTTGGGTGTGCTCACCATGGCCTTGACTGTTCCAAGGGTACCCACCTTCTCTATGAGTTCCTCGTAGCTGGTGGGATGCTCCTACCCCCGCTGCCATTCACGGGGATCAGCAGTGACTCATCATCCATGTCAAACTCTTCATGTCCTCGCTAGTGATGTCAGCACCTTTGCTCTTTCCAACTCTTTCCAACTCTTTCCAACTCTTTCCAACTCTTTCCAACTCTTTCCAACTCTTTCCAACTCTTTCC
>Ga0126342_10008249_pt1:0-17500 | contig 18653 bp, 19 predicted proteins | sample Cyp1metagenome_FD_92528 | JGI IMG/M metagenome (GOLD analysis project Ga0126342, IMG submission 92528) | Coral microbial communities from Lord Howe Island, Old Settlement Bay, Australia - Cyphastrea 1 metagenome | ecosystem: Host-associated > Invertebrates > Cnidaria > Coral ...
GTTGACATAACCAGAGGGTACACAGTTTTGGAATCTGCCATGGATTCCCAGTGATTTCGGATCACGATATCGATGGAAAAAGGACCGACCGAGCGGATCCATAGCCATGGGACATGTCCCATGAAGTTCCGTTGGTAAAAACGATTAGCATAAATGGTTACCATAAAGTTACCATAAATGGTCCATATGAGGTTACCATCCAGAAAAAACTTCGTTTTGAGCTGGTTAGTCTATTGATCATTTGTCGTTTAGAAGAAAAACCCGTTTACCTATATCAAGCAAAGGTTCACCGAGTATATCAGTATATCACCCAAGAATGCGAAGAATCACAGAGCTGTCCCATGTTGCAATTTTCCTTGGCCAGTCATGCCAGTGGATCAACGATTTCAAACCAAAAATAGAGGATATCAACAGATATCAACAGATATCAACCTGCTTGGTGGTTTCAACCCCTCTGAAAAATGATGGACTTCGTGAATTGGGATCATGAAATTCCCAAAACTCATGGGAAAGAAACAACAAAATCATGTTCCAAACCAACCAGCAACAAATATCAACAGGTCCCAAATTCCTCTTCCCCACGATTTCAACAGAGGCCTCACCAAATGCACTCGGACTGGGACGGACTGGGTTTCCAAACCACACCAGCCAGCCTGTGGCGACAATATATCTTTCCTGCATAACATAAGCTAAGTTGAAACATGGAGTAGACCATATTAATGAATATTAATTTAAAAAATGGTTCATGATGGTTAATATATGGTTAATATTAATGGTTATTATATGGTTAATGATGGTTAATAATCATCTGGTTGGTGGTTGACCTACCCCTCTGAAAAATGATGGAGTTCGTCAATGGTTGGCGGATGACATCCCAGTGATCCAAAAAAAAATCCGCGAAAGCGGAGTGCTTCGGGACACAACCAGAATTTGGAGATGAAATTGGTAAAGCCCCCCCAAAAAAGGGTTTTCACTAAAATGGTACCCCCAAATCATCCAAATGTATATTAAGACCATTCTATAGTATTCTACAGTAGTATACAAGAAGTGATAGAACTGGCTATTTGTTTGAACGGGTCAAGCATTTGGGACGCTTTTTTCAACAGAATTCATACTTGAAAAAAAGATAGAACAGTAATTCACAACCAAAAATCACTAAATTCTACTGGGATATTATTTTAATATAGGATTTGACTATGGTTTCAGTACATATATATATATATATATATTATTATATCAGATGTATATATATATATATATTATTATTATTATATATATATATGTATATATTATTATATATTATATATTATATTATATATATTATATGATATATATTATATTATATATATATATATATATTATATTATATATATATATTATATTATGTATACATATATATATAATATTATATATTATATTATATATTATATAATATATTATATTATATATATGCCTTCGGAGGTTACATTATGTAGGCACAAACAGCATGAAGCAACTGCCAAGTCCAAGTCCCAGCTCCTTTCCGGAAGCCGATCTAAGGGATGAGTCAAAGTCGCTGAGGCACTACGCTTGATGATGGGGTTTGGTGAGATGAAATGGAGAAATACATAGAAATACCTGGTTAATAATGGTGAATAATGGATCATAACGATTCACCATTATTAACCAGGTATTTCACCATTATACCTGGTGAATTTTCACAATTGGTTAATAATTGAAATACCTGGTTAATAATGGTGAATAATGGTGAATTGATACCCTATGGATCCAGGAAGTGTTTGGGGTATAATTTACTATAATTTGGAGGGTTAAGTCTAAGTACTATAATTATCCATAAGGTTAATAATGTGTTCACGATGATGTTCATGGGATATCTAATGGGATGTTCGGATGTACCCTGTGGTAATGGAACATAGCAATGGACCAAACATGAACAAACTGACAATCACAACCCGCCATTTAGTTCGATGATTTCTCAAGGGAACTAAACCTCCGGGAACCTCCGTTGAGTTCGGGGATTTCCCAGCTAGCCTTGTTTGATGGAGGGGAAACCCAACAAGAAAAGCTAAGTCCTTGGCAAATCTCGGCAACAGTTTGTTTCCCCAGAGAGTTGCCGCTACCCAAACACTGGACATCTCCGAAAACACTGGATGTGTCACAGTTTTTTTTCCTTCATCCATAAGGTGCTAGTTCGACTCAAACAAAAACACTCAAGGAAAATCTGCACCAACAATTCTGACATTCATTCCGTCCGCATGACAGGTCCCGTGGCCCACGACGTCTCGGACGAGACACTTATCGTCGGGAGCAACTGCCTCGGGAATAAAAAGGTCAACAAAATGGGATCTGATTGGCTGAGCATTTCTTGTGGCTAACCATCCACCCTCTGGTAAACTAACAGTTTGCTATGGAAATCACCATCTTTAATAGGTAAATCAACTGTAAATGGGCCATTTTCATAGCTATGTTAGACTAAACTATGGAAAATCACCATTTTTAATAGGTAAACCATCTATAAACGGGCCATTTACCAGAGGGTATCGTGTTTTTGTTAAAACATGTTAGCTTTCCAACGCAGCCATCAACACAACCAGGAAGTTTTTTTTGGATGAAGGTCTCGCAGGCATATCATATGTATCTGGTTGGTGGTTGACCTACCCCTCTGAAAAATATAAAAGTCAGTTGGGATGATTATTGCCAATTATATGGACAAATAAAATTCATGTTCCAAACCACCAACCAGTATATATATATAATTATATATATATAATCTCTCTCTCTCTCTCTCTTCATCGTCATATCTCCGCATGAACAGCAAAAATTGGGCTTTCTGATGGTTTCCATGGAAAATTCCCTCTTTTAAAAAATGGACGACTGGGGGGTACCACTGCTACCCGCAACGGGCATCCTCTGGGTGATCCCAACAGCTGTCATGGCGTTGTCGGCGATCAAAACTTATGGTGCTGGGACGATGGTCAGAAGGGACTATGATTTAAAAATGAACTGAAATGATAAATATAAATAAGAAACCACGATATTGTTGATAAACTCCATAGTTTCTTGGGACTTGAACAAAAGAACTCTATATAAAATTTCATGTTGAAATTCATTCGATTAGTGATGTCCTGAAGTCGTATGCCCGGTTTCAACTGACCTAAAATGGGCCTAGATCTGACATGTCATCCGCATCTTCTGTGGCCATGTGTTCATGTAAACGCTGCGGAGGCACATTTCAGGGTTCTCCCACGATGGGATCAAAAAAGGGTACTGGACCCAGTGGACCCACTCAAAATACGTAGCTTTGAGGTTTTTTGCCCGCGCCGTCTTTTGTCGGTAAAAAACAATAAAAAAAACATGCGCCAAACTGCTCCCTGTGGATTGTACCACCTAAACGATTGCCACCGATAGCTGGAAACCTGCAGGTTTTCACGCCATTTTCGCCGCAAGGCAGCTGGCGATCTGAGCGGCAGGTGGAATTGGGATAAAATGATGGACTGGTTGGTGGTTGGTTTCTACCCCCCCTGAAAAATGATGGACAACTCGTCAGTTGGGAGGATTATTCCATTCCCAACTGAATGGAAAGTCATAATCCAGCCATGTTCCCAACCACCAACCAGTGGAAAGTGTACACTTTGAGAAGTTGGATAGACATGAATGTATACAAGGAATGTGCACGCCCCAAGTTCAATTCTGTTTCATTGTTTTGTGCGGCTTTAGTCTGGAAGAGTTCTGGCAGAAACAGTGGCAACCAAAGCATTCTTTGGTTGCCTTTGGTTGGAAACAGAATCCCATAGCAGTTCCACTCCTTTATCCAGAACATTCTATCTCTTTCTCACCATAAACCATGTCTAAGCGGAAAAAATCGAGCTCTCCAGCTCTGACTCCAGAAGACACCAACATGGCGCAGCTGAAAGTCACTGTTACTGTACAAACTGGTTATCAAATTGGCAAACCAATGTCAATCTCCGCGTTACATGCAAACAAATCGCCCTATTCGTATGGGCATTGGACTATTTTGCCAATTGTAAATCGACCCATTGGCATACCAAAGAAATTCAAGCGTATCTCATCTAAATCCACATGTAACCCATACACATGTGTATAATAAACATTACAACTTTTAACCCATGTAGAATTGGACACATACAACAGACCGCTAGACACTGCCAGAACTAGCAAAGTGGCAGTATGTTGGTTGTAACCCAACAGAAATCAGGCGTACTGACTGATTTTCTTAGAGTTCCTAACCAGAACTCCGGATTGGTCAGAAAAAAAATATAGGAATAAAAACCAGCATCCCATGGTTCCCCTTTGGTAGTTTAACAGTTTGCTATGGAAAATCACCATTTTTCATTGGTATATCAACTATAAATGGCAAATTTCAATAGCTATATCATGCTATATCTTAAATTCCCAGAGGGTAACCATGAAGTTTCCCCCATCATTTCGCAGCTCGCAGCTCGCAGCTCGCCTTGGGCGTCAGGCCTCGGCCTCGGCCTCCCCGAAAGCTTCGCAGAGTTTCTCCGTGAAGTCCAGGACTTTTTTGCAGAGGCGCTCGCGCACCTCGAAAGGATGGTACCCTCTGGTTATGTCAAAATAATTATTGAAAATGGCCATAGAAATAGCTGATTTACCATTACAAATGGTGATTTTCCATAGTTATGTTAGTTTACCAGAGGGTAAACGATGGAAAGAAACAGCTAATCTCCAATCTCAGGACAAAACAACTTCCAAAATTTCCAAATGTTGATTGGGAAGTTATAGGAAATATATCTCTATGATTTTGGAATCCAAACAAAACTCAGGACATATCATGAAAGATCCCTATGAATTTGGTATCTAAAACCTATATGAGTGCAGATATGTCTATGCCCAATGAGCTATCCAACTTTCGACAATGGCACATCTGGTTTCAAAGGGGTCCTGGGGGAAATTGTGATTTCTTGGTTTCTCGTGATCATGTTAATATGGTGTCTTTGTTTAACAGCTAAATAGAGTGCCCCCCTAATTTGACGATTTACTATGTGTGTTCTCATTTAAATATGGTGATTTTTGTTGGTGTTTTTTTTTCGGCGCACTCATGTTAATTGTATAAGGGGCTGTCGACTGTGTCAGTGTTGAAGAATCAAATCCAGGACAGGGATCCATGGAAGTCCTCGACCTCTGACCTGAACCAGCGATGTTGTCCTGGAAAATATTACCCTCTGGTGATGACTAACAGTTTGCCATGGCATAGATGGCCCTGATCGAAATAGATGATTTTCCCAGCGAACTAAACCTCCATTTATGAGGGATTTTCCAGTTCGCTATGTTAAATAACCATATGGGAAAAGATATTAAAAGTAACTGGGTGTCACTGGGTTGGTTGCAGGAAGCGTAGAGGATTTCCTCTGTCACGGTTTCCGACATCACCAGGTTTCTGAAGCACATGTCCCCAATAAATTTCGGGAGTCATAGGGATCAAAAATTGATTGAACTGATTGAACCCTCTCAAAGCAAGTCCAACATCCTCCTTGAGGATTGGACTATTTCATAAATTTCCTATCATGAGGATTGGGCCCTCCAGGAAACATCAAAAAACATATCAAAAAACCACGTTGACTAAGGGCGAATGAACCATCTATTGTCGCGAGGATCACTTTTGGGTGGGTTGAATCTCCATAATACGCACCAACTGCTGCTCACCAATAATTTGGCAAGCAAACCAAACATGGATGTCCTATTGAAAACCGAAAACCTGATGTGTTTTTTTGGTTCCCAACACCATGTTTCATTTAAACAAAACACCCAAGTTTGCTCCCAACCCCAAAGCCGGGGAGAAGTTGGCCCAACTGAGACATGTGGTAAATCAAGATTTGCCCTTGAGGCTGGTAATCAGGGTCTCACGCCGAGCCCTTAAACAAAGCCACTCACCATTCAGTAAGAATGCTGGTTCCATAAATATATGTTTCAATCAATGGATTGGTGTCAGGGAAAATCTTAACCGGAAACCATCGATTTTCCCATTAAAATTTGGGTTTTCCTCGAAATTGTCCCGTAGACCAATCCATGGACATTAACATTCATTAACTCTATAGTTACCCTCTGGTGATTTGTTACATAGCCATGGAACATCACCATTTTTAAGTTCGGTAAACCATCTATTTCGATTAGTTCCATCTATACCATGGCGAACTGTAACAAATTACCAGATGGTTTTCCCATTTATAGATGATTCTCCCAGCTATAAACCTCCATTTATGAGGGATTTTCATTACCAAGGGAAATATCCCCAATAAACAATACAAATCACCAAGGGATGAGGTCAAACATGGTCAAACATGGCACCTGTTTTCGATGTTTCATGAGGTGCGACTCGGCGATCGAACATCGCTTCGTGTCCTTGCAGCAAAGGGCCATTAATAAATGGCTGGGAAAGCGATGTAGAAACTGGGTGTCTACAAACATTTTGTACATATAGTGTGTATAATTGTGTATATATATATGTATATATGTATTATATATATATATATATATGTATGTATGCTTCGTGTTTCCTTTACCTATGCATTTCATCTACATCTTTCACATCCAAAAATCTGTGTTTCATTCCGCTTGGGGCGGAAACTTCACCAAGGCCTTTCTGGTAATCTCGGTGGTTGACGGCCTTTTCTGACCAAAACAACTAGATTGAACACATTGGGCTATTGGTAGTGAGAGGATAGCAATATATACATATACATATGTGTATATATATACGTACATATTGCATTATATTGCAATTGGAAGATCAAATTTGCTACCAGTACTTTTTAATCCGTTTCTGAAAGCTTGAAAAATCGACAAGGCTCAACATCCTTTCGCCGCTCGCCAAATGATCAACTGCGGCTGCTGAAGTCGGCTATGCTTAATGTTGACACCACATGCAGGGCCATGAAAACAGATCCTCTTTACCACTTATCCCAATATCGGAATGGTAAAACCTTAACATATCTCCTTTTTGTATGAGATCTACCCTCTGGTATACTAACATAGCTTTGGAAAATCATTTTTTTGAAAGGTAAAGCATCTACAAATGATCATGTTCAATAGCTATGTGAAATTATCAGATCTCAGATGGTATATCAAACATTGCCATTATATCCCACTACAATATATCCCATATAAAACCACCACTGTTGTTGTTTAAATCCATATGTTTGATGGTAAACTATTAATATTGAACCCATATATAAAAAAAAAAACAACAATACCTGAAAGGACAAACATCCCATGCATGCAAAACCAGCACTGTTAAATCCATATGGTTCTTGGTAAATCATACAAGGTGGTGCCCACTAGTTCGATATATCACCTATAAACCATAGTTACTCATAGTTATTAGAGTTATGTTCACCAACTTAGCTATCTTGGGGGCACCACCTTGTACATTTAACCCATCCATCTTTCCAACAAAAGCCACGTCCTCAAAGGTCAAGTTGATCGTCATGCTCTCCCCAGGTTCCTGGACCACCGCGGACCACCGGAGAAAGGGCACCACAAGAATCAAATGGGAAATCATGGGGATTGAAACAACAATAATGGAATAACAGGTGTATGTATATATATATATAAATGTTCATATATATTGTGTATATATATATGCATATGAGTTTATATGTATATATATATATAAGTATATATGTATGTATAACTGTGTATGTATATATAAATATATACATTGGGAATATCATGGGAATGATGAATATAACCGGCAATGTTGATTTTTGGGGGTTTGATAGGATATCATGGGGATTGACCCTGTGGTAGTTGAACACATGGTATAGAATGGTTCATTTAGTTCGATCATTGGCCTATTGAAAATCGGGATATTCCACAATTGTGTTTAATTACCAAAGGACATTCGCCAACAAAATTCATATGGGAAGATCTCAAATAATTTCGCACGCTCCCACATATGGAACTCTGTTGGTGCTTGAGCCAGCTATAGCGAAGGTGGTATCATAGGGATATCAATGCATTGGTGGTTTAAACATGTCCCAACATGTTTCATGAAAGTGGGATAGTCACCCCATGGGCGGTTGATTAAAAAAACGAACACGACCTTAAACCATTGGTTGTGAACAAACATGAGGATCTACCCACGTGTTGAGCTGATTGGTGGTTGGGTGGTTGAACCAAGAGTTCCAAAACTAACATCCATGAGTGTGTTCAAGCCTTCATTGTCATTCAAATCACCATGTTTGATTTTCTCATTGCCCCCTTCTGTTGGTGAAATATCCCTTTTTGCTCACATCTCCCTTTTTTCGGTGGAAAAAAACAAACACGTTCTTTATCGATGGAATCGCATCAAGTATATCAACTCAAATCCCATCAACTCTCAAATCGAAATCTCATTTTTCGCCCCCAAAATCTTTCACCCAAAATCACCCAGATTTTTCCGGATTTCATCAACAGCTCCTCCAGATTCTTGGCTTTCAAACACAACTGCCTCGGATCGGAGCAGTCCAAGGGCTCCACATATCCTCGGAAGCGAGGGAAGAAACAGGGCTGTTGTACCCTCTGGTTATGTCAAAATAGCTATTGAAAATGGCCATTGAAATAGTGGATTTAGCCATTGAAAATGGTGTAAACTAAGAGTTTGCTATTGAAAATGGCCATTTATAGTGGATTTACCCATTGAACATGGGGTAAACTAAGAGTTTGCTATTGAAAAATGGCCATCTATAGTGAGTTTACCCATTGAACATGGTGATTTTCCATAGTTATGTAAACGATTGTAAACGTTTACCAGAGGGTAATCCCTCGAAATTGTGATAAAGACACCAGACATGTCTTGATTTGCGGGTGGGGCTGCCAGGAGCTAGCATGAACATCCGCTAGCCACAAAATCATGCAAAATACATCAAAATTCGTACAGAAACATACCTAGACCGTGAACTCACCAAGAAAAACATATATATTACCCGAATATGTTACCACCTTATCCATGATGTGTCTATGTTCAACCATTATATCAACTGACATTATATAATGTTATATAAATAAGTTACAAGAAGATGGTAAAGGTAGATGATGCCCAGGCTTTAAGTTCAAATCATGTGGGGCCCGACTAGCAAGGTCGTTTTGTGTGAACCCCCTATTTCTCTTGGTGAACTGTTCCCTGTTTTTGGTTGACAAAAACATGGTTTCATTCATGTTTCATCTAAGAACAAATGGGATACCTTCAATATATTTAAACATAAATTAAACATAGATAGTCTAGTCTGAATAATCATTCTACTCTTCAGTAAACTAACGTAACTATGGAAAATCACCCCTTTTAATAGATAAAACAACAATAAATCACCGACTTTCAATAGCTATGTTAAATTACCGGAGGGTATCATCATTTTCCCATCATTTCCCACAACTCCCGCGCATATAGCCATGTCCATCGCGAGCGCCACGCGGCTTAAAGGCACCAAGGTCTTCACCACGGCATAGCCAGGGGTCAGGATGTCGGGTTGCACCAAGAGTAGCCTTTACCGAAAACAAATCAAAAACCATGCTGGTTGAGACAGACTCATGATGATTATGTATATGTAAATAAACAAACATGTAACATATTATATAGATATAGATAGATAACAATAAATGTAGGATTTGTTCATGGGATTATCATAGGAAATAATATATTAAAGTGGACATCATCTGGTTGGTGGTGCAAAAACCATCTTGAAAAATATGAGTTCGTCAATGGAACTGATGACATCGCATATATGATGGAAAAAAACATGTTCCAAACCACCAACCAGATATATAGATAGATTAAAACCACACACATATTCATATATATATATGTGTATTTTCTTGAAGAGGCATCATTAGATTAGCCTGATGTTTTCTGTTGAACGAATGTTGGATTGGTGGGATGATTATCGTGATGATTAGCGCGTATGTTTTCTACATCTTTCGGTATTTGGCAAATGGTGTAGAACAAATTTCATCATATTTAGACATATTCTACATTTTTTGTCTGTATACATATGTCGTTTTTTTTATCAATGATTTTCTATATGTGTGATTTCAATTGATTCGGTATTTGGATTACTTACTATTGTCATGACGATCATATTGCAATCATGAAAAAACGACTACGGTTAATCAATGATGACAAACAAACTGACGATGATGACAACCATGGTGGTGATGATGATGATGGTGATGCTGAAACTGCTAGCATCTCCAAACTAAGCACAGAAACAAAGTGGTACACGCATGAAAGTACCTGACATCATGGATTTTCCTGGCTGTTTACCCTGGTTTTGTTGGTCACTCTGCCACCAAGACACAAATAGTGATGCAGAATCATGTAGCGCGAGTGCCTGGAAAAGGATCCCACCAATCAGTGGCTGTACCTTTAGTGTGGACCCAAAAACCCTCTGGTTATGACCAACAGTTCGCCATGGTATAGATGGCCCATAGAAATAGATGGTTTACCTGGGTTTACCTATTAAAACTGGTGATTTTCCATGGCTATGTTAAATAACCAGAGTGTATGTTCTATAAAGTATAGGTGATATCCCAAAATAGATGGAACATGATGGAAACATGATGGAAACATGATGGAAACATGTTTCCAGCCAAACTGCAATTTCAACTCATTCTGAATCTGTTGCTATGACCATGTTCGTTGCCTAAATTGACACATTCCTAGTGGTCAGATCACCTTTTTTGTGAGTTAGATCCACATGTTTGTTGGTTCAGCCATCATTTTTGCTGGTTAAGACCTATTTTTGCCGGTTGAATGCACCTTTTCCCTGGTGAAATCCACATTTTTCTGGCGGAATTCCTCATCCGCGCCTGCCCTCCGGCGTGATGATACCACAGACGATGCGGTCCATGCGGCCCAGTTGGAAGGAGTTGCCTGACGATTTTTTCCTTGTTGATTACTATGGATACTATGGATTGCATCATAGGAATTGATATAGTAATTGATTGTAATTGTTGATTACTCTGGATGAACTCATCAACTTTAGTGCAATGTTCCGAACATGTTCGGATTTGCATCATTCCGATCATGGGAACATGGGAATAAAGGTGATGATGATTTATACAACCCGTTTGTAGTAAAATTGGTGATGGTTTACTATTTTCGGATTTTAATAATTTGATCGAGATAGGATTTAACCGCTTAATTTTCCAATTATTCAAACTAAATATTCCAATCAATCATTGAACTCCATGACAAGAGTACGACCAGTTAATTCGAATAATCATTTTCGATGCAAAAAAATGAAAGAGAACATGATTTGGAATCAATGGTGATGGAACCAGTTGATATTTTCAATTCCATTATTCAAAAATAAATTGACCAACTATTATATATATATATATATCCAAATGTAAACATGTAAATTTATCAACGTTAATCCATGGGATGTTCCACGGGATAATCAAAGGCGTTTTTTTGATGGGGATAATCCACAACGGGATGCAGGTGGATACAGTGGGGATGCATTGGGGCAACAATATCAACTGGTTATATCCCTATTGTGTCCATTGGTAGCCACCGAATGACGTGCACAATTTTGCATCAATATCCCCTTTTTTTTACCAATATATCCCACCAAAGCGATATTTGTGAAGTATAAAGCTTAGGGATTTAGCCATTATGGCGGGATATAACTGCGATATACCAAAGTTTGTGGGTAGAAAACAAAACTACTCATGGTTCCTTAATTTACCTAAACACCGGCCATCCACTGCACAAATGCTGAGATGTTGATATTTCAACTCAAATCCAATCAAACCCTCATTTTTGATAAACACCTGAATGGGGCCCATTATCTGAAACGAAATTACATAATTTCATATGTATTCATTGAAATACCATGTGAACCGGACTTGTTCAATGAATACACACAGGAGACAAAACCCTGAAAACCACCTCCCAAGGTATTGAACTCTTCCTCCGGAATCTGCAAAGGCGACTCAGATCCTTGGGGAAGTAAACTGGGAAAGGGACGGTTGGGTAACAAACACTGGTAGCTGGTCAATACATGTAAATATATGAAGGTTGTATCATTTTTTTTCTGGTAAACTCTGCACTTTTGATTTTAGCCCAAGAATCCATGCACAAATTCGCTAGAATCAAGCAGGAGTTGGTAGAGGTACTACCTACCTAACTATCATGCACTTGCTACCCTGCGGCAGTCTAACCTGACAAATTCCACTATGTTGTGGGGAAAAAAGGATGTTCAAGCACACCAGGTTACTGTGCCAAGGGGTCACAAGTGTATAGAATAAATAAAACGATGAACAAGTCAAAAAATAAATAAATAAATGAATGAATAAATAAATAAAATGCACTAAATACAAATAAAGAATGAATAAAAAACAAATAAACATATAAATATAAATATAAATATATACATATACATATGTATATATAAATATGTGCAGCATGTAATATATATATATGTATATATATATATATATATCGAAAGTAGCGAGGGAAGTTAAAGATAAATGATGATCTATTTTTGGGCCAAACAGACTTAAAACCCTAAAACTGTGGCAAAGGGGGCGATGAAACCCTGGACAGAGGGGCCGGCGAAACTGAGGAAACCCAATTTCTCTGGTCTTGTGGGCGGCAAACTTAGTGGCAGAACTTAGGTTAACTTTGTCGGAATGAAAAACCATGGCACTTTGGCCGGCAAGCGGTATGACGAAGTATGCGAAACAATGAGGGACAAACAAAATTAGGGGCAAGAAATCCCATTAAATCATCATTTTTCATAGGTAAAACCACCATTCAAAACCCCCTTTCAACTGGGAGAATTCTCATCCAGGTGCCACTCAACGGCGTCAGCGCCGAGTCGATGATGCCGCCGCCCTCGCCCGTCGCCACGGGCGCCGGCGCGGCGGCGTAGCCGCCGTGGCGCGGCGAACCGCCGCCCTCCGACAGGTCGCTGTGGAGACGTCGGAGCATCAGCATCACCTGGGGAGTCATGGAAAGATCCACCAGTTTTAATAGTAAAATCACCAGTTTTAATAGGACAATCACCATTTTTAATAGGAAAATCACCATTTTTAATAGGAAAATCACCTTTTTTTCATAGGTAAAGCCACAAGGTGGTGCCCCATAGTTAGCTAAGTTGGTGAACATCACTCCCATTAAACCTATGGTTTATGGTAGATATAACGAACTAGTTAATGGGGTTTATAAACCAACTTATAACTGGGGGGCACCATCCTGCAGGTAAACCATCTATTTCGATTAGGGCCATCTATACCAGGCAAATTACCAATGGGTATGGGATTATAGGCAAATCAACGATTTCTATGGGTGATTTCTATGGGTTATGTTCAATATGTCTGAGGGTAATGGGATTATGTTCAATGGCAAACTGTAACAAATTACCAGAGGGTATGGGATTGTAGGGAAATCAACGATTTCTATGGGTGATTGAAAAAATGGCAAAATGTGACAAAATAGAGGGTATAGGGTTTTGGCATGGTGTGGATGTTGATGGGATAGTTATGGTTAATAAAGCATCTTATACCATGCAACTAAATACCATCTAAAAAACCATCAGCATCACCAGATATCGTGTTAGGATTACACAACATATTACAGTACTTACCCTCTGGTTATTTGACACACGGAAAATGGCCCATTTCCAGATGGTCTTCCCATTAAAACCTCCATTGATAATGAATTTTCCATAGCTATGTTAAATAACCAGAGGGCAACAATTATGTTGGAGACTCAAAAGAGTCAAAACAGTCAAAAGCATCAAGGGATTTCGCCATCAAGAATTGAGGAAGCCCCGCTGATTCAAACAACATGGGGATGGATGATGATCTTTAAAGAACACTGGTTCTATGTATGTATAAAATCAAACGTGAGGATCAATTCTTGGATCAAACATTGGGAAAACTATTTGGGATGGCGGTACTTGTGATGATATAAAAATATGGGGGGACTTGTTGGGACGATATTGTGTTGTGGATATCAGTGTTGATATAGCTCTCTCTCTCTCTATATATATATATATATACACATGAATAATGGGATGATATAGGATCATTATTGGCAAATCAGTTATGGCACAGGGAGTGGATGAGACATCCATGACAAGTGGATGATGAATGATACTCTTCTGGTGATCCCCACCCCGACAAGTTCGTCTGACATAATTTCTGGCATAACATCCGGAATGATATAAATGGCATATATATATATATTTTTTTTTCCGACATGGTATAGTCTGACATCTTCTCTGACATTCTTTGTGACATTTTTCGGGCTTTTCCTCTAACATTATTTCTTGCTATCTGACATATATTCCGACAGAGCTCGACCCTCACCTGACGGGGAACAAGTGATGAGATAAGTGGATCACCTCTTTGTTTTGATAATAATAAATGTATGAATCAGAAATGATAAGGGTATAACAATTCAGAATATATATTATATCATGGAAGATAACATATGGTATCTACAGTACTAACAAAACTCTGTGCTTTTGCCAAACAACATCTTCATAACATGGGAAGAACTTTCATCACCTAATCAGTGCACCACAAAGTGAGCACCAAAACAATCTGGTTCCGATGCCCCTGAAACCGGCTGTAGTTCAACCCGAAACCAATCCCCCTCATGCTTCCCGAACATGATCTGGCCATGTTGCACGTACGGCTTTGAAGGCCTGTTGGCTATCCTGGGAAGGTGACCAATCACCGATTTTGGGAGAATCATGTAGTTGTGCTGTTGTGTATTCATAATATACTGTACCATACTAAATATCAACAGACACCGAGGTTTGCCAAAGAACAGAATATAACGACCAATGATAGCTAGCTCAAACAAAAGAGATGAAATTGCGTTGACGACCTGGCTTCCTGTGGTGTCCATGAGATATGAATCTCACAGCACCATATAATTTCTTTCAGGAATTCCAGAGAAATAAGATCTCTCACCCCTGTGGAACAATTGACCATGTCAAATCAGTATGTTTTTAAAGGTCTCTTCGGATATACATATGTTTAATTTACATAGAAATAATATCCGACCACCATGGAATAAGTAACCATGCAATTTTATTATTCATGATGATGATGAAGATGAAGAAGATGATGATGATGATGATGATCATCATCATCATCATCGTCCGGGTTTGCCCGGACGCTCGTTAACCTAAGGGTCGTGCTGTAAATATCATCATGTATAAATCATATGATATACAGTACTGAAAAAAAACATATGTATGTATACAGTATATCTGAAATCATTTTATCAATGCCATGCTACAGAATGGGCTTTGGGTTGGTCCCCAAGTTTTAATCACTTAGGCGGCTGGATGTGCCCCATGATCCCCATGATCCCCATGAGAATTTTGGCACCCCATCTTCCCACACACCATGACACACCATATATGTATCATCCTATTGTACCCCCATCGTTATTGGTTGAATCTCATGTTTGCTGGAAAAATCCCTCATTCTCAGAGCAAAGCAAAACAATATGTTGTACCCCTCATTGCTTTCTCCCAACAACAACTCCGCAAAGCAATATAGTTTCAGCACCCATATCCCACTCATAGGGAAACTATCACCCCACATGGTGATACAATGTGGCCCCCCCCGTTTACGATAGCGTTCAGTTGCTGAACATAACTCCCATTTCACTATGGTTTATGATACCTAGAAAACTACCATCTGGTTATTTAACATAGCCATGGAAAATCACCATTTTTAATAATAGGTAAACCATCTATAAATGGGCCATTTTCCATGGCTATGTTAAATAACCAGATGGTATAGTAATTATTCAGGTTTATAAACCAACTAACTGGGGGGGCTCACAATGTAACGGTTCCCCTAACCTCCCAAGCTGCATCCCCGCGCCCAGGCGTCCGACTCGGCCGCGGATTTCTCCGTGGCCAAACTCAGTGTGGCTTTGCAGAGCTCGGGCAGAGGAGCCGCTTCCTGAGATGGCAGTCACCAGTGCAGCGTTCGAAGCGTTCATATAGAACTGTGGTTGGTATATAAATGTGAATATATATATATGTATATACATATATTATAATGCTATGTGTATATATATATATATATACATATACATATATATATAATATAAATCAATATGTATAGTATCTGGAAGTATCTATAAGTATCTTCAATGATCTTTCAGTGTCTATCAGTCTAATATTGAAGTTGTCGTTACTGGAAATATTAATTTCATATATATATATATATATGATTTACTCAGGATCTATGGAATGTCGCTTTTATTGGGATTTGTTTGGGGGGTGATCCCCAGTGGTGGCACCTCCAAGTGATTTACCATCTGGTTATGACATTCACAGTTTGCCATGGGTTAACTCAGCATTTTTAAGTTCGGTAAAGCATCTATTTCGATTGGGGCCATCTATACCATGGCGAACTGTTAGTCATAACCAGAGGGTAGGTTATCTTTGCCGTAGAAACGTTGATTTTTGGGCCACTGAGAGAATAAAATTTCAAAGATGTTTCGGGGGATGAATGGGGGTGGGAACATTGGGATATTCGGATATGCTGTATATTTAAATATTTTGTCCATGGGGATATCATGGGTAAATTATGATCCCTATATTTCCTATGTGCAAAACAATGAGAATGAATGGGCAAGACTGGGAAGTGATGATTGATGGGAATCAATGGGTCTATAATTGAAATACTAGTGGGAAATATTGGCTTTATCAAGGGGAGCATTGAGGGATCACATATGGTCTTTATAGTGGGTGGTTTCGATATGTTGACGAAGACGTCCAACCATTGCACGAATTGAATGCATAGAAAGGGGTCAGGGCAGTAAAAACAGATGATAGTGAAAAATGATCTTGGCATCGACTCGTCACTGCTATTCCAAATCATTCCGTGCAGGAACTGAACATGGAGATCATGACATATCTTGACGTAGGACATTTGCTGCAGGTGGACATGCGAAGTCGCGAATGTATACTGTAGGACCACAACGACTGGCGTGTGGCCCCACCATCCTTTCAACTCCAATACAGGATGTAGTACCATCCCAGTGCCGTCGATTGTACTCCCATCAATCGGACAATTATCACTTTGACAAAAAAAACAGATTCCTAGTGAAAAAATAAGGTTTGAAAAAAAAACTCATAATCAAAAGACATATAAGAGAGTGGGTAGGAAGGATGGGATGAAGGGAGCATCCAAGGATTGGATGATAGGAAAAGCATCACTGAACCGCCCAGAGACATTTAGACAGCAACATGCAACCATAATGATAACTTAGGTGCTCTCCACATAAATATCATATCTATACATCTATCTGTATATACGACTGTTCTATCATAACAATTTGATTGTCTTAAATCATGGCACTCTTTAATCCACTGGTGGAATAATCCTGTTCCCCATCAACATAGACATATTGCGGCTCAATTCCACATTCTCAGACACAACCACAATATATTGTTGGGATATATATATATATATATGCAATATCATAACAGCTGTT
>Ga0126342_10008250_pt1:0-17500 | contig 18653 bp, 21 predicted proteins | sample Cyp1metagenome_FD_92528 | JGI IMG/M metagenome (GOLD analysis project Ga0126342, IMG submission 92528) | Coral microbial communities from Lord Howe Island, Old Settlement Bay, Australia - Cyphastrea 1 metagenome | ecosystem: Host-associated > Invertebrates > Cnidaria > Coral ...
CACGACCTATCAAAAACAGGAGGTTTTGGCCGAAAAATGCCCCGCCCCCCCAGGTAAACCTGTAACCTTTTACGAGTGCCATCCGGAAGATCACGCCCCAGCACCTTCGGTGCGGGCGGATTTCAATCATCAAATGTACCAACATGTACCAACCATACTCTATGTGTTGCCATCAATTTTTGGGCTTTCCTGGGTTTCCTGCCATTCCAACCCGGCCTCGTAGCCCAAGATGTCCTCACCACCGTGGTAAGTGGGTGCCTTCCAGTGGAACTTCACCGAGTAGATGGTGGCATCTCCTGAAACACCATCGGCTTCGCCTGGATTTTTTTCCGGTTTCGGGTCCGGTTAGGGGTTTGCAATCTGTTGCCTGATCCACTTCCCAAGGGGATTTTCCATGGAGACTTACATCCCCCGTCTAAAAGAGAGCTGCCCAGCCCAGTCCTGGTTTTCCTTGACAGCGACCAGGTGGACCCGGTTCAGTCGATCGTGTTCGAACTTCCCTGCACAAAAAGGGCTCTAATGTCTTAGCGAAGCGCCTAAAAAAACTTTTTGAACATCCTAAGTAACTACATAGAATCGACATAGAGTCGACATAGAGTCGACATAGAACTCTAGGAATGTAAAAGATTGCTGTGTGACTTCAAATTTCCGCTGGTTGGCAATTCATTTTACAACACCAGTGACACTTTCAGCGCGCCCTGAGACTGTGGGATCGCTCAGGCCAATGATGTTCTCAGCCACGGCCTGATGGACCATGGATCTACCAAGTCATCTGGATCGTCCACATTCCATGCACATTTGGATCATTTTGGATCATTTTGGATCATTTTGGATCATTTTAGATCATTTTGGATCATTTGGTTGATTTTGAGTAACCTATGTTACCATATGTTACCTAAGTTACCTAAGCACAACAGAGAAGAAGAGAAAAAGAGAAAAAGCGACCGGCTTCGCCTCCAGCTGATAGTAGCTGGCCGGCTGCAGGCCTTCAAGGACCTGCCATGTTCAGAGTCAGATCCCACGATTTCTCTGATCCGTCCATGCCCGGGCCACGTAGATTTGCACGTCACCACCCAGCACTGAGGAACGTTTCTCTGCGATGGCCGAATCATCACCATCACCCACGATTTCGCGACGGAAGGGGATCTTCACCTTGGTGCCCGGTCACGGCCCAAAGGCCCCGGCGGCCCCGGTGGCCGAATCGTGGCCGAATCGGTACCGAGACTGCTGCATTGGTCCACCATCGATTGACGTCCTCATATTGGCCTTGCCAGGGTGAAGTTTGTAGAGCTTCACGCAATGTCAGATATGTCAGATATGTCAGATATGTCAGATATGTCAGATATGTCAGATATGTCAGATGGACGCCTTTCATGTTCGCTGAGTGATTAGTGCCACAACTAAAAGCTGAGACAGTCAGATTCTACAAATCATCGCCATAGATTTGTAGATCTGGTCCCATGTCCCAACCAATCTACAATATCTACAATATCTACAATGAAATATCACAACACAACTAATCTGCCCTACGTTTTCACCTGGCCGCGCCTGCCGTCGGATCACTGTGTTCAGGATGATTTGGACTTCCACCTTCCCAGCCCCGAAGCACTCGCACCTGCGCTGGGATGCGTTGGGATGCGTTGGACCATTTAATTGGACCATGAGTTTTTGATGGGTGTAACACGGTGTAACGGTGTAAAAGGGAGATTTCTTAAATCATCCCTCTAATCAAAAATCAGGAAACAGGGAAAAACTGATCTTTTTGTGTTCGAGAGGACACTTTGAAAAGCAAATGCCAGAGAGAATTGATTAATGCCCTTTCCTCAGTCTATCAAAAGTCTGCTGGTTGACATTGACATCGTTGCCATCTTTGCTGTATTGCACTTGATGACCTGGCCCTTTCCAAAGATTGAGATCCCCAAATTTCAACATGCCAAAACCCATCCATACAACACACATATCAATGTATATTCCTTTCAGACAACCTCATACGATGTTTCTCCATTCTGCCAATCCCCAAGCACCATAGCACCATGGCTGCCATTAGCGCACCTCCCTACACCGGACATAGAAGTGTTGAACCGACTCTCCATTGCCAGATGGACCTCACCACATGTTCGGACCACAAATTACGGAAAAAAAACTTCACTTTGCAATCCCCCAATCCTCAAAAACATTCCCCAAACTTTGAGAACTCTCCAAAAACACACAAAAATTGGGAAAATCTTGGTAAACCCCAGAAACATTCCAAAAATCTTTTCTTGGTAAACCAACCACATATTTCTGGGGTTTACCCTCAGTTTACCATTCCAACAGCACTGAGGACATGGCTGGGCCAATTCACCGTGATGGAGGTGGAGGTGGTGCCCACCACGTGAACCTCCGCGATGTCGTTGGGACGTCCAGGGGAAGCACGGACCACCTGGCGATGACAAGCGTGGGAAGTATGGATGAATATAGTGTATGTATATATATATGTGTGTGTGTGTATGTGTATATATATATATGCATTAGCTATGTAAAATGGTATAGTATCTATAGGTTGTATGTATAGTATAGTGTATGTGAAACTATTTACCAATCGACAGATGTTGTGTATATATATATATACATATTGTTATATATATACATATTGTTATATATATACATATTGTTATATATATATAACCTAGTACATGGAGTATCAATATTCAATATTCAAAGTACGTATGTGTATGTGGATTTCTCTGTGAATCTTGAATATTGATAGAGTATCCAATACTACTGCACTATAAAAACTAGATCATTTATTGTATAATAGAATCTACCCTCTGGTAATTTAACATAACTATGGAAAATCACAATTTTTAATGGGAAAACCCACTATAAATCACCATTTTCCATATAAAAAACGGGGGATGTGTCTTTCGCTGGGAGTAAACCCCTCGTCTCCACACCTCTGAGGGCAAGGACCACGGAGACTCACCCGCTTGGCTAAACGCCTAGCATCCCCACACGGTCACCAGCATGCCGATCTGCTGGTCAGGTCACCCTGAAATCCATTGCTTTTCACGGCAAAATGGCTAATATATATCTATCTATCTATCTATCTATCCATCTATCTATCCATCCATCCATCCATCCATCTATCTATCTATCTTATCTATCTGTCTGTCTGTCTGTATATATATATACAGGTATACATTGTACATATATAATGTACATATGTATGTATGTATATATATATATATCAATGATTACCAATCTTCATAGCCAAAAATGATCGTAGGGCAAATATCATTGGCTAGTTGCTCATGGATTTTCCCACAGATTCGTTGATGACCTCCATAAACCATAGGTCAAACGACCATGTGGCGGTTCAGCCCCCTCCTTGACGATGCAGTGGTAGTAACGTCCAGGCACCAATCCTTCAAAGGTCACAACCTGGAGAGCCATGGCAGCCATGGCTCAAAAATAGGGAACCAATGGGAACCAATGGGAACCAATGGGAACCAATGGGAACCAATGGGAACCAATGGGAACCAATGGGCCACCAGGGTTCACTACCATCTCCCCAGGTAACGCAATGCCATGAGTTGGGGGTTCGAAGACATGTTTAAACAAATCGGGTCTATATTAATTGGGGGGATGGTACGTGTTGGTGACTGCAAACTGAGGGTGCATACTTTTGAGTCATTGCTAAGTGGCTTCAGCGGCTTCAGTGACTTCAGTGCTTCAACTTTGCAAATCCCCTTCGAAATGGTTCAAAGCCAAGAGACATTTGAGTTGTTCTTCGGTCTTGTCCTAAAATCTCGGACCTGCCAAGACTGCCAAGGCAACAAAATCAAAGGAATAACTAAGGAATAAGGAACAAACATGAAAAACCTAACGCTCTCCTAACGCTCTCGACTATCTCGACTCACTCTCGACCTCATGTTTGCTGCGGAACACTGCAGGCCTGCGGAACATTCTCTCTGAGTTCCTCGTGCTCATTCACATCCGCAGATGGATAGCCACCCTGCACCGACCAACCATTGGCCCATATTGGCCCATGCTTTCACAGCGCCATCAACCAACCCGAACCTGCAAGTACACGCTGTAGTGTGTGATCATGTGGGTCTGCTTGTCCTGACAGCTCATGAGGTTAGTGACGGTTACAGTAGGCGGTCAGCAGCACTCTTCGCTACAGAAAATCCAGTGGTTTTGAAGGGCTCAAGAAGGTCACAACCATTTCGATTATTGGAGCTGAAGGGCTAAACATGCCATGAATTTGTCATTTTTCAATATGGGTGTCATCGCAAAAAGAAAGAATCTAGTCTTGTCGACCCACGATCCGCGTGTCCGCGTCGTAAATGAAGCCAACTCGGTTGTCCCAGCTCTCGGGAATGGTCCACTTCACCTTCCAAAGACTGGCTGTGGAATGATATGGAATGATATGGATTCATGAAAATTCCAAGCCATGTGATCCTCAAAGTAATTCTATATTTATATAATATATAATATATATATATATATATATTTATATATAATACATATATATATATATAATATAATATATATATATATTATATATATATATATTATATTTATATATTATATTTATATAGATTATATAAAGTGACTACAAATTCACTGGCTTTCGGCTGTCTGATCCAACTTCCAGCGCTGAAGAGCGCCTTGAGCCGTTCCACACCATCGACAGAAAGCAGCTGCACCGTAGGTGCTGCGGGTTGTCTTGGCGGAATGAACCTTGAGGAATCGGTTGAATCTGAGCCCTGACTCGACAAGCAGAACCACCTGCTTTGTCATGTCCAAAAATAGCAAAAGTATCTATTGAATCATATTGAATTGCAATTGAGTCAGACGTACTATACCGTAAATATAGAGAAATGAGTCGGTCAACTCTAAGTCATTTCAACGTTTGATCACCGACCGATTTTTCAGCTTGTGACTTCTCTGGTGGCATGGGAAGTGTTTTGACCTCGGGTCACTCGGGCAAAGGTTTGTGAATCTCTTTTGAAGCTCCAAAAAGTGCAGCAAATCATATACATATATAATCATATATATATATTATATATGTATGGTATATTTATAACTTATAACATCTTATAACTATATTATATCCTCCTATTTCGAGGTGCCCTGGTTTTACCCATTTGCATTGGGCCCATATTTTTTCGTTTCGTTTTTCTGGGCCAGCAGGCCATGACGACTTCTCCATAGGGACCCTGTCCAACTGCATTGAGAGCAGCGACCTTGAAGTAGTACTCCGTCTCCTCGGGATCGGACCTCTGACCTCCCATGGCTATCCCCTGCTGCCGATATATTGGTGATAGAAAAAGGTGATATACCGATGATATACCATGATATACCTATGTTCTATTCAAACTTGCCAAGGTGCTCAAAAAATTGCCTGAATTTCAAGTGGAAGCCCGGTCAACATCCCAATCTCCATTTGTGATATACCATCCCAAAATCTGCCATATCTGTGCAGCTGAGTAAGTGAGTTACTACAGTTACAACCCCATTGGCAAATTTCACACAGTCGCCATTTGGTCGGATATTCCCAAGGAATTCCCATGGTGTCGGCTCCGGCTTCAAGTCGTTGATGCGAGCCTCGCGGCCTGCCTCGAAGACCAGAATGATTCACTGAAAAAACTGGGAAATAGGAGGGTTCAAGTTGCTAAGATGGTAAGATCATGTGAGATCAACAAGAAAAATGAAATATGTGGATGACTCCAAAATTGATGTCGGAGCACAATTCGAGAACCACCGACGATAGATAGGACTACAAGGACATCCACAAAAAACATGGGTACGCAGCTGCATGAAGTGGGATGTCCCCAAATTTTGACCAATGCCCAGCTTGTCACACATCGGGGCCGGCACCTTGTGGTTCTTTTCTTTTGCCTCCTTGAAGTCTTCATGAAGGGAATAGCAAATCCTGTACCTGAAGCGTGAGTCCTTGAAATCATAAAAATGGTATGCCAGACTATCAGTGACTTCTTCAGGCACCCATCAGCCGCCTGGAAATCATACAACCTCCATCCTCAAAAGGCTTCAGCCATTTCAGAACCACGGCCTGGGAAAACAGCAGAAGCCCGAGGGGTCCAAGATGAATTTTGGTTCCACAAGCAAGAGTGTATAGTGTGTGTGTGTGAATTAGCGTAATATTGTATCACTATCTCAGTATCTCATCATATTTCATTCACCATCCATGATGTTATTTATTAATGAAATATGTGACATTCTAGATATTTCATACATGTCAATATCATGTCAATACCACATATGGCAGTGGGTCAAAACCCTGGTACCCCTTTTGTTCACCCCAAGTCATAGCTGGTAAATAAATGGATGTGAATAACCCACTATAGTAATGGTACTAATAGGTATTGACCCATACCACATATTTCAACTGTTAGTTTACCACAGATCGTCTCGGCCGAGGCGACCCACTGACCCTATGAGGTCTCCGAGTCTTTGAGGCTCCAGCTCCGACCACTTTGGGATGCGGCTCCCCTTCCAGTTCTCTGGTCACAGATGGCACCCGTGGGATCGTGGCGACCACCCTTGGCGACACGTCGGATGTTGGATGATGTTGGATAGGTTTTTTATGGATTTTGAATGATTGTTGATATTGTGTTGATATTGTGTTGATATTGTGTTGATATTGTGTTGATATTGTGTTGATATTGTGTTGATATTGTGTTGATATTGTGTTGATATTGTTGGGGTAGAAATGGGTCACCATACCCAGATACACCCAAAGCATCCACATCCTTTGCCAAGTGCCAAGGAGCCCTTGTCCCATGTGAGGGATGCAGTCTGAAAACTTGCCTTGCCCCACCTCATTCGTGGCCTTGGGCAGGCGCTGGCATTTTGGATGGTGACTTGAGAACCGCTCAGGACCCAGGTCCTACTGAGAACCAAGGAAGAGGCCAAGGGCGTGGTCAACATGTACAAAGCACGTCAGGTGTAACTGCAACTTTTCAGCTGAGCAACTGCCACTCGCAAGTAGAACTTCCTTGCGCTTTGCGCAAAGCGCCCACATTCGCAATGACTTCAAACAAAGCATGCATGAACTGCTGGGAAAACACTGCTGAGACTCTGCCGTGAAAAGCTGGATATCAACGACCAAATCAAGAGGCCGCAGCTAACCAAAACCAATCAATGTGTTCCATGGATTTCGGGGGCACACACAGCTCATATGTACATCATGTACTGGACAGGTTCTGCCTCGTAGATTGTTTATGCCGACGCTACACCACTACACTGCCCACACGAATGGTTTCAGCCAAGGTACATGTTTGGCTGCATGCTGTCGAGTGTATAGCTGGTCTGAGCACAGGTTCCAAGTTCAGAAATCATTGATTCTGCAACAGAGCTGCTGATGTCACATGTCACACCGTGCCTCTTTGATGTTTTCGATGACCTGGGTGATATGTTCTTAGCACATCAAGCGGAAGTGACTTGCAACTAAGCTTCCCACCTTGAAGCCTTGAAATCTCATGTTTGTGGCCCAAATCAGAGTATAGAACCTGTCATATCCGGTCACGTTGCAACAGCAAGAACAGTGATTCTAATTGTGTTGCAGATTCTGCACTCTGCACATGCCGGGTTCACTGAATCTCAGCACCACCATCATGAGGAGTGTGCCAGTGAAACGTGATGGAGTACGGCTTTGCATCCTGGGAAAGCACCCAATCTGCCCAGTGCATGTCCCATGCACCAAACTTGGTCTTTGCACATAGAAATCATTAGAAATCTACAAACCCCTACCGGCCCCTACCGGCCCCTGCCTCTTCACTGGTCAAAAAGGGAGCTGTGCACTTGTCCGGGCTGGTGGGCATCGTTGTAACCTCAGATCGCAGATCTGGGATGATCTGGGCGTCGCGGCGTCGAAAAAAAAAGTCGTCCCGAGGGTCCAACAAGATTCGAAACATCGCTGGTGTCGGACTCCCCAACGTCATTGATGCAGGAAAACTTGAACCTGGGGAAAGTACTCTGCTCACGAGGTCAGATGGAATCTGTTACTCTCGGTTTGAAGTGTAGCTAACCAATTTTGAAATTGTAATTCTGGTATTTGTTGAGACTCAACCACATCGTTAGTCAATCGAAATTCGACTGCATTAGTCATCAGTCGCAGTTGACAAGAGGAAACTGTTGAGTTCAACAAAGAGACAATCAAAATTAGTATCGACTCCATAAATCTGAATATCTAGATCTCTAGCTATGTATATATATATATACAGTACTCCGCATGATGAATCATTGTTGGACCATGGTGGAGATCATCTATCTTTCTCGCCTGTAGCTTGCTCCCGGCTCCAGGTGCAACACGGTGAAATCCCACAGGTGAATGAAGGCGTCGGTCGCATGGTCAATGTTTTCCTGAACGGATCACGAACCCGGAATTCGCTTCACCTCGTTCCAATTTATGAAGCCCCCATTTTTACGTCAGAAAAACTCTGGCTGTTTCATAAGGTCTACATAAAGCCGCATTTTTGTTGCTTCAAATTCTTCACACGGAAACTTTCGCCCAAAAAGACTGGAAGGTTTCATGGTGGAGAAAATCATTAGTCTTTTTCACCATGGAGAATTTGACTGTTTCATGGTTTCATTTCTTCACACCAAAATCATCATGTTTCATGGTGGAAATGACCATCTCGTCCTGAAGCGGTATCTTGTCCACCTCACAGTCCTCAGCCTCCACAATTTTCAATTCCTCAACCGCTTGCGACGGATGTGGATTGACAATCAGCTGTTGGGAAAATTTATGAAATTATCAATCCAAAATCCCAACATAAATTATGGGAAATTATGCTGATTGTCAATCCAAAAACATAAATTTCCATCATAAGATTGTAAATTTATGCGGAAAAATTCGATGAAAGGCCTCAAAAAGCACTTCGAAGTTGTGATTTTGTTCTGCATTGGTTCCTCCAAATGATGCCTGAGACTTTATTGTGTAAGTGCAACAATGACAGCTGTGCGGTCCTTCCACTCCGTCACTTCTGGACGCGTTTTCCAGTTGGGCCCCAGGAAATGCAACCTGCCGTGGTGCTGTCCATTTTGTAGCTGCACCCTCTAAGACTTAGGTGGAACTTCATGGAAATCCAGAAAAATATGCGGTTGCAAGATGATCTTTCTCGAAACCAGTTTGATTTGCTGTTTGGGGTCCACCTTTGTTTCCGTGGACTCCAATTCCTATCCGCCTGCATCCCGTAACAGGACTTCCATTTCCTTCTGGCAGCACCATCTTCCTCAGTTGGTAGTCAGTTCCACAACAAGACCTGTTGATGATTCCTAAAATGGACTAAATACAGACATCTAAAAAGTCATCTAAAAGTCATCTAAATAGCATTAGTCTTTTTGGGGTAGGTACATCCCCGGTAGTTGCGAAGCCGTTGATCAAGCAGCTCCCTGAGCCCGGTACAATTTGGCACTGTATGGATTCAGCACTCCTCACACGCGCTGCTCCAAACATTGCTCCCAGAATTCCATACCTCCTCACTTTGTCCCGTTTCTTGGGAGAACCACACAAATTGGAGATATCCAGTGATTCCAAACATCATTTCCCATATTTCCCCCATACATGGGTCATTAAATGTCCCCATAGAACATCACCCAACCATTAGGTATATGGTCTATAATGGCTACTATGAGGTGATGTCCAATATACCCAAAATGGATCAAAATGGGACAATTACCAACCCCCATTCAGAAACCCTAGGTCGGTCCCTTTCAGTCGAGACACCTTTGGCCACCTGGATGGCTTGCGGCCGCTCCGGTCTGCTGGACAACGTTTTGAAAGGGGCGGACCTGGAGCCACCGGTCGTAGCCGGTGAAGCGTAGCCGAGCTCCCCATCCCCTGCTGGGTACATCTGGGTACCATACGCAAAGCTCCACTGCCCTGGGCCATAAGCTGAGATTGCCCGGACCTGGCAGCTGGTGACTGGAAAAGCCAGCAAAGAACTAAGAAAACCAAGCTGTTGGAGACCCGGTTCCTGAATAGGGGGAAAATATCATGTGTATTATATATATGTATGTATGTATATATGTATGTATGTATGTATGTATGTATGTATGTATGTATGTATGTATGTATGTATGTATGTATGTATGTATGTATGTATGTATGTATGTACACATACATACATGTGTGTGTGTATCATATATATATATATATGTATGCCTATACAGTAAGTATTTTCATTATATTGTCCAAAAGAAAGATGGACAATGACAGGAATGATGGATTTTGGAATGGATTCCACGTTTCCAGCACGACTCGGCCTGGAAGAAATAGCTTCTCCCGGTGATGAGTCCGCCCACTCGAACCTCGGTGAAAACGGCCCTCTGGTACTCGGCCATGGTAACAGTTTGCTATTGAAGCCATGGTCATTGAGTTGATGATGGTGATTTACCCATGAAAAATGGTGATTCTCCAGTTCGCAAACTGTTAGATAATGTTAGATATGTATAGACTCTGTATAGATATGTTCGTTGACAAACACCGAGGTTTCTGCAGTTCACCTCAGCATCCGACTGGAGGCGAATCTCCATGTTTGGGTGCAGGCCATCGCAGCAATCCGACCTAAAAATTCGCTTCTTCGGATGGCTTCGGTTGGGTGGTTGTTTCCCTTTGATGTTTCCCACCTGATCAGGTGAACCTCCAGATTCTTCCAGATTCAGCACACCCGCGTCCGGATCCTCCAGGTACTTTTCTTTGCGAGCATACCTCGTTTTACGGACGCTTCGCGGGGTAAATTCCAAATGTTCCAAATGTTGGAAATCTGAAGAAACACCAAAAAAAAATATATATATAAATCAATCCAGATATATCCAGATGATCCATCATGTCATACCCTGGCCTCAACTCGTAGTCGATGATGTTGCCACCATACTTGGCACCCAGGTCACCCGCTTGGATGTACTTCACGATCAAAGATGTCTTGCTGTCAGCCTGGGGCTCCAATGGTCCAATCTGGTTGGATATCCAATGGACCAAATGGTGAAAGATGGCCAGCTTTCGAACCCCTTAGAACACAGGCAAATATCAAAATTCATCAAAATTCATCAAATATCTGAAGCTCCTTAATATTCTTGGCTCCCTTCCATCACTTGCATCACTTCACATCACTTCCCGGAAAAAAATTCCCGTGCCCTCGCCTCCACCAAAGTCACTGCCGCTAGGCGCGCTGGTTCACTGACTTTCAGAAGCAGCGGCGCGGAACATTCAGACCTGGCCGTGGCCGTGATGGCTTGATCCTGAGAGACCAATGATACCAGTCAAATTGACAGCCGTTGATCAAACATGGAACATCATGGAACGCTGAAAAAAAAATGGTGTTTGATGAGTTTGATGATGCCGAAATCACCGTGGTTGACCCAAGCCGAATTTAATTTAGGGCGGTTCTCCATCCAGAGACCCAACTGATTTTACCTTCCCTGGAAAGATACATGGAGAAAACCTAGAAAATACGACAAGCACACCATGTATCGTTTATTCAGCCCTTCAACTTTATCGCCTTCAATACCACTGAACGTTTTGGATACACAATCTATCTTGACGAACTATTCTTAACTTTTGCATGAGCATAATCTTTGGCTGGCACAAGGGGCATATTTTGGCTGAGGAACCATGGCGAAATGCCAGCAGCATTCCAGCATCGTGTCTGGAAGTAGTATGGACCACGCCTCATCATACCAGCCATGATGCAACCAGCAGTATATAGTGCTTCAACATATTCAACAGACATCATTCAGAAATTTGAAAGCTGCAGATCCATATCATGTCAGATATTTCAGGATCCGAAAGAAATATGGATGTGGGTCAAAATGGAAGACCGATGTGGGACCACAGATGTGAAAGTCTAGTTTAGTATTAACCATCCAGAATTTTGGGGTACCTAATGACTTGACCCAGACCCATATCCAGTCATCTGCCCTTAGGCAACTCACTTTTCCAGGCCAGCTAAGATGTGCTGGAAGACTCGCGGTCCAGAGGCTCCAGCCTAACATGGCGATGAACGAAGGACCATCGAACGAATCGTTGTCGTACAGATCGTACAGCGTATCCTAAGTACATTCATGTATATTCTAAGTATATTCTAAGTATATTCTAAGTACTCTGTATATTCTGACTATCCTAAGTCATCCTAAGTCATCCTAAGTGTATACAATTAAACAAACGTGAGATTTCGAGTCTGTAATCAACAAAAAAGCGGCGAGCCTCTCGGATGCATTTCATTCCTCCAGTCATCATGACCTCCAATGGATCAATTCATTGGGCGCTCTGCTACCTGGAAGATCTGGAAGATAACGACACATCGCAGTAACTCTGCCCAGCAGCCGCTCTCAGCATCATGGGCGAGAGGTCATATCGCAGTTCGTACCTCCAAATCAAGTCGATTTTCCTGGGTCCTGGCTGTTCTCATCACTTGATGTGAGAATGTGTTACCCTCTGGTAATTTAACATAGCTATGGAAAATCACCATTTTTAATGGGAAAATCCACTATAAATGGCCATTTTCAATAGCTATGTTAGTTTACCAGAGGGGTAAACTCCTGAGACTTCGACCTGAAAATTGGACTGCCATTTTCCTCAGCTGTGTCCTCAACCTCCAGGACGAAGGTGGACTTCGTCGTCTCCTCGTTGAAACAACGGGCCATGCCGGCCATGCCGGCCATGTCGCACAGCACCCCGCCCTGCCTTGCAGGTGGGAGGTTTCGGCAGCCCAGGCTTGTCGCAATGGCAGACCACCTCGCTGCGCGCGCTGCAAACTCCGGCAATCTCCGAAGGCAAAAGTTTCAGAAGATTTCAGATTTCACTGTTTTTTGGGCTGCGGAAGTCAGAAAGTCATGAGAAGCAACAGAATATGTGCCAAATAAAAGGCTCTGAGATCGGTCCAAGACAAAAATATCTTAGTTCACCAAAAGTTAGCAGAAAGTGCCATGTTCAAATGATGATGCCAGTGCTGTCTGAGTCCGAGCAGCTTCACCAGTTCCGGCAGAAAAATGACCCACTCCAGCCTTGCGAAAAAAACTGTCACAGGTCAAGGTGGTGGCTTTCTGATCCTGGTGTTTCTTTTGAGAAACCATCTTCCATCGAGGGGAATCAAGGATCATCCAATTGGCACCTTCGGATCCATCAAGGAATCCAAAAATCCAAGTCAAATCGTCCTTCCAAAAATCTTTGAAAAAATGGCCTCTGTGACTGCTGCCACCTCGAAGTGCAGTACCAAGCCTGAATCGATGTCTCAGGATCCCGTTTGCACAGACGCGTCTTCCCCATGGCTTTTTCTGATCTCGCACCCCTTGAAAACCCCTATTGAAAATATGGCTAGGGGTCAAAAACCATGGAATCCCTGGTAGTTCAACCCAATATAGCTCGTACATGTATGATTTATGGATGTTCATCCCCCCATTCATACATCAACTTTGATCCATAAGATATGATATATGAGGATAAATCGATAAATCGGATAAAACCGAATCATATTATATATATATATATATACATATATGTGTGTGTGTGTCCATGTCTCATCCATACATTTAGTTCAACCCATTCATATGTGCCATGGTCAAAACATTGCATATGTGGTATGGTCATCCATCCCTTAATGAGAATCCTTACAATGGCTATGTAACTCCCTACGTTCAAATGGATTGTTCTGAACATCCCCTTTATATGGCTGGATTTCTTTTCATACCTTTTCATACTTTTTGGTTCAATCATGACTGGTTGGTGGTTTCAATCCCTCTGAAAAATATGCTCGTCAGTTGGGATGATTATTCCATTCCCAAGTGTTTCTGGAAAGTCATTCAAAATTCCATGGTTCCAGTCACCACCAACCAGAATAACATCATTAACCATTATCCATGGTGATTATCCATGATTAACCATCATTAACCATTATTTCCAATGAATATCCCCATGTTTTATGGTAAAATCCCTATATCCCCGCCTGGCTGGAGTCCCGGCACAGTGCAGTCGATGTTGCTGCCCTTTCCACATATGGGCCTCTCCAGCGGTACCTGGAATCGAAAAGCCATGGTGATGACTTAGGGGGATCTTGGATCAGATCATCTGTGATGTCGATCTATACATTTTGGGAATCTGAAAAAGACAAATCATGACATATTTATAGTTTAACTATAGTTCTATATAGTCCTATAGTCTGAATCTCTACATCTGCTTTTTTTGGACTGAAAGATGTATGCAGTTTGCACCTCCATGCGACCAATTTCCTCTCTCATCAAGTAATCCTGGTGTGCCACGGTGTGCAGAAGGCTGTTGCAATCTGTTGCATGTGGCCACATCGGATCGTCACATCGTCCCATCGTCCCATCGTCCATCATCGTCCTCAGACCACCGAACGATGAACTTCAGGATCGGAAGACGAAACGTCTCCTGTAGCCACTGTAGCCGTAATATGGCGATATGTAGCGATATGTAGCGATATGGCGATGCGATATGCTGCCATGGAAAACACAGACATTCGATTTCTCGTTGAAATATGTTGAACGTGAATGCCGTGAATGCCGTGAATGTGCATGATGCGTGCCACGCATGATGCAATCATCTGTCCGGAGTGCAGAATTGAAGACCAACCTGGCCAAGCTTTGGAGATGTGCAGAATCTGCACGGCAATTTGGGTCACAGAAACGTTTCGTCCACACCTTGCGGGTTTCATTCTTTGTGACCTGCAAGTCCTCGCATTGCGCCAATCGAGCTGTGTTCAACATCTCTGGATCGCTACTGATTGTTATCATGTTTTTTGGTGACTAAGGATTCAAACAATTCAAACAATTCAAACAATGAATCATCATTGAAATCTTCAAGATCTTCAACTTCAACCTAGTAAAAACCCAATAAGTCCCCAATGAACCAACACGTGTCAGCCACTGAACCAATTCAACAAGCAGGCCCCAGCCCCAGCCCCAGCTGTCCGTACATTTCGCTGCCACAGCCATCGTCGTTTTGAAAGGCCCAGCCACTTTGCTAAATTCGGAGGTGCCCGTGGATGCCACTGCCCTCACCTGCATGCTATGACGTTGGAAAACGCGGAAAAACCTCTGGGAAAAATGGTATGTTTGTTCGCTGCCAAGAAGAGAATTTGGTATGCCATGTACGGTGTGAATTAATATCATTTTCAGTGCCCAGAATGGTTTTTGAAAACTGGGGTTTACCCTAATCAACGAACCAACCAGTGGGAAAAGAATATCTGTATCATCTCTGGAAAAGAGGTGAAAAGAGTACCTGGATGTAAAACCACCAATCACCAGTCATTCTTACTAAGAATCCATGTTGCAGAGTACCATCAAAATAGCTACTCCCGAAATCCATTGGCTAATCATCATTTTCGCGATTCAACAGCCGGATGTATACTTGGAGGTATACCCCATTTTAGACACACCCAAAATAAGATTATGTTTTTGGTGACATATCATGACATATCCCATGCTATCCCAATACTCAATGAGGGTGGGTGATATCAGTGATATTCTCATGGGATTTCTGCGCCTGGAAGTAGTACTCGTGCATCGGCTCCAAGTCCTGTAGCTCCATGGAACACCTCGAAGTTCGAAGACCATGGATTTCTGGGTCTCAATAAGGGACCTTTGGACGATCATTAAATATCATAAACCTTCACACACACCTTCATAAAACTCAGTGAATATATTGGAATATCATGAAATGGTGTTTTTTTCAGCCTTAGAAACATTCGAAACATCTCAACTCCGGATTGCTTGTTGCTTTGTTTCAAGCGACATGAAAATCGCCGTTGAAAGCCTCACCGAGGACTGGGCTTTTCTGCCAGTGCTTTGTCCCCACGGATGAGGATGGCATGTTTCATGGAGGAATCCTCACAGGAGACCTTCACATCATAGCTGTCCAGCCTGGCGTCGACACAGGAACCGGATGATTTACGGGACATCATGGGATAATACTGTGAAGGATTCTGAATGATGTACCACTCAATCTATTTTTGGTTGTTTCATGATGATGGTGATGGTGATGGTGAGGATTTGATCATGTTGATGATCTTTGTTCTTCTTTGTGGTTCTTTGTGGTTCTTTGTGGTTCTTTGTGGCTCTTTTCGTTTTTCCGAGCCTGAAACCACATGAGAAGGGTTCTGTCCAAGCAATGGACAAGGCCCTTGACTCCGCCTTGGTTGAAACATCCCGCGACCCAAGATGACCCAAGATATCGGTTGACCTCGTTGCTGAGCACTGTACATGGCAAAGCGTGGGTGGTTCCGGTGTCTCGGGTCCAACTGCCTGGCTGTCTCCCCATGAAAATTGTCATGTGAAAAATCACAAAGAGCGATACATCTGATGTAAAGATTCGAGATCCGCGGTACACAGCAGACAGTCTGCACTCTGGCGTCCGCCTTGGTTGCCACCGCATCGCTCCAGTTCGTCCATTCTGAAGCACCCACCTGAGGGATTACTGGACGTGTGCTGGAGATTCAGTGGCCGCATCGCTGCAGGCCTCGTTCAATGCTTGCACCCGGAAGAAGTAGAGATGACTTGGCTTCAGGTCATTCACAACCAACCAGGTTCTCCTGGCAGCTGCACATCGGAATCCTTTGCTAAATTGGTTTAAAGGCAATGGAAAAAAGTGATACCTGGACGGATTCCGCTTTGTACCATTTTGTTACAATCTTGTACCCTTTTGGGAGCAAAAATGCAATCCGGGCTCATGATTGTGAAAAAACAAAATGAATGAAACAAACCAGAGTTTGGGCATTGTAAAGCCATGAAACGATTGATTGGTCGGAGACTTGACTAAGAATCGCAAACTGGAAAAGAGGCTATCAGAGTCACTCAAGGACTCACAAGCCCTGAAATCAGTGACAATGCCGCAAGAAAGACGTACAATGTACTGCATCCCCGTACCACCGACTGAAGCCCTCAAATGATGACTCTTGGGCGAGTTGGGATATGAGTTTTGGTATTCCTCAAATTCTCCCAAACATTTTGGACACATCTGCTGATGCGGTGCATGTCCACGCACCTATGAAGCGAAGTGATTGTTTCATCCACTCCCTCAGCAGGATCAAGGCTGTACCTGCCAAGATCCAACAGCTGCCGCTTCAACATATCAACAAGGGTGTTGCTTTCTTTTGTTCCTCTGCAAAGTTGCTGCCAGAAAAAAATGTCCAAGATGACTCTTAGTCTTAGAAGATCCAAAGATGCGAAAGAGGATCCAAACTGATGCAGAGCACTGAACACGGTATCCAATGATAGGTGCTCCTTGACTGCAAGGCTCATCCCACTCCTTGGGCTCACATGGGCTCACTGAGTCACACAAGACTTGCACTAGTGTCACTAGTGACTGCAAGGCACCAGTTTGATGGAAGTGGGCGAATCTGAGCTGCTCAGTGGTTCGATTTCCTCTCCCTCTTCATTCCTGGCGCACCAAGTCGTCACCAAGCCGTCCCCAAGTCACGACAGTCGTCACCCTCGGAACCGCCACCGGGGCCTGACCACCGTCTGCAGCGGA
>Ga0126342_10008251_pt1 | contig 18652 bp, 36 predicted proteins | sample Cyp1metagenome_FD_92528 | JGI IMG/M metagenome (GOLD analysis project Ga0126342, IMG submission 92528) | Coral microbial communities from Lord Howe Island, Old Settlement Bay, Australia - Cyphastrea 1 metagenome | ecosystem: Host-associated > Invertebrates > Cnidaria > Coral ...
CCAATTCAGACCACCAGCATCCATAGGCGCCTGGAACCCTAGACTGTAGCTCTTGAGGATAAAATGTCACAAACATGGGGCTTTCACGTTTCCACTTGCACAAAAAACGCAAGCTAATCATATGTGTGTGTATATGTATATATAGAGGGAGAGGGAAGTAATCTGATAACAAAAAAACGGGTTTATTTTGAATAACTGAATAGTGTATATATATATAATCAAATATTATCTATGTATGATTTTCATTAACCAGTACTTCTGGTCATCTCGTAGTGAGGTTGATCCTCTGCTTCACTTCACGCGGCGACCCTTGCCGTGCAATATGCCTGGGACCGGCATCGAACGGTAGCAGCTTCCGGGGCTTCGTTTTTCTGGAGGTTTCCTGAAACCGGGGTACCCCCAGTTATCATCCATTGAAAAATGTGGGATTTTTCGTGTAAACCATTCAGCTATTGGGGCCCCCCATGAGCATGGAAACCCTCAGCAAGTGTCCTGCGTATGAAAAGTCATTGCCGTTATAATCTGGCTGATCTTTAGTTTTTCAACCCCAGGGATTCTCACCCCAAATATGGCTGAGAACAAGTTGAGAAGCAAAAACCATGAAACAACCAGGCCAAATTGTCATATCCGAACAATTCCGTTTGGTTACATAGCTACATCCCCATCGTTGCTGTCCCTAATGCCACTATCATCACTTGAATCCAATTTTGTTTGATCCCCTTGACTCGATAAATCTGGACCCAACATCGATAGTCATCTCCCCAATTTCTATGGTTTTACCATCATTATTGCGGGTTTTCCCCCAAGTTTTGGGATATCTTTCACCACCACCAGGCAAGCGGATTTGCTTAAACATAATAAACAACCCATTTGGGAGCCACCTATTTATGGTGATTTGGGGGTTTATTTATTAAATTATATTGTTCTACCCACATTATACCACATTTTCAGACACAATCAGATGGTGTTTTCCCAGCTGGCAGGTGACAGCGAAAGCCTTGCCAAAGGCCTTCCTGTTGAAAGGTTTCTGGGAAAACCTTCCTCGGTGCTTTCAATGACAGGCGCGAAAAAGTTTGCGAACGCGCCCCGAAAACAGCAAGGGCGCGAAGTCACTAACTCTCAAAATGGAAGACCTCTCTGGATACCGTTGGTTTTACTCAGTACTAACAAACTGATACTATGATGACACATTGGGACGGTCTATGCCAGCCATTTCTAAAATGTAGGATGGTTTTCTGGATGGTTTATTGGACTAACCAGCCATGACTCAAGAACTCACCAGCCATGAATTCCGTAGAAAAACCGGTCACCAAAAAGATGAATGAAAACAGGGCGGTTGATTGAAACGTCAAGGAGTTGGCTGATGGAAACCTTGAAATTTGCAGCATGAGTTGCAACAGTAAACTCAGGTTGCACCATCCTGGATTTCTCCTTCTCGTAATTCACTACCCTGCAAATAACCCTAAAAGTTCGGCCAAAATCTTGGGATGATTCTTCGTATGTAAACCATCATTCCAGTGACGGAAAACGATGTTTTTGGTCATGATATGGTCATGATTAATTTCATCCAGATTTAAACTGCCCCAATGGTTGATACTTGGGGACGGTCCGTGATGGATCTCATACTACTAACATGGCCAATCAGCCAGATACCCTGCAAAAAAATCTTAGCTTGTGAACGTAGATAAACCAATGATACCAAAAGACTATTTGGGATTAGTTTCTACCCGTCCAAGATTGACCTAGTTAATGTCATCCATGTCCAGGATCGAAGCAACTATTCTCCTAAGCTATCGCCCCTCAACCTTTTTTTTCTTTTTTTGCACAAGCGTTGTTGAACAAACGGATCCGAGTGACAAGGGAGAACAAACAAATACAGGACCACAACATCAAAGGAAAACAAACCAAAAAGGACCAAATCAACAAATGGAGGTTCCCTAAAATATGTGGCTACCATCGCTACCATGATCGACTTTTGTTTAAGGGCTACCTGAATATTTTTAGGACCCCCCCCGAGCCTATCCATCCTCCGATTCGAGGAGTGACCATAGATGTCCTTTTCCCATTGGTTGGTTGATGAAAATAGAGGGGTTTGAAGAAACCCCTGAAAAACAACAGGTCAGTTTGATGATAGATGGGATTAACCAGCTCCCGGCCTCCCGGCCCAAACCTATTTTTACCAAAAGGACATTATTGGTTATAGTGACTATTATTCCATTTGGGGATGATTTCCCATATATTTACCATGATTCCAGGCTTCGGGAGAACAGGGTTCGGTCGTGATGAAATTTACCCAGATCCTATCTATCCTCCGATTCGACGAGTGACATGGCTTGAGAATGGCTATATATTATAATGGCTTGATAATGGCTATATAATGGCTATATGATGACTATATTCGACGAGTGACATGATGGACCAGAGGAAAATGAAGAACAGCTGCGCAACGAAGCCGAAGCCCTGCTCCAAGCTGATAGGATCAGCGAATAAAGCGCATCCAGCGATGACGATGATGGCATCCTAAGCGATCCCCAAAAAAACTTTGCCATGGTTATAGCCATTCTCTAGCCATTATAAATTTTATAGCCATTATATAGCCATTATCTAGGCATTATGTAGCTATTTCCCAATGAATCTCCATGAAATCCCATGAAAAATGCCATTGAGTCCCTATAATGTCCAGTGAGAATAGTTGTTATATAGCCATAACATCCTCATTATCTTACTGGTGCTAAACGTAGGGAATGGATGGGAATGGCGGAACTATCCATCACTAGCAACAATCATCCCATTCCCCTATTCACTACCAAGCGCCGCTACGTATTTATCGTATTTAACATGGAACCCAAATTGGCCATCATCAACAGTAAAGGACTGTATTTGTTACCTTCTGGCAACCTAACATAGCTGTTGAAAATCACCATGAGTGGGTAAATCAACGAAGTAAATGGCCATTTTCAATAGGTACTGTGACATAACCAGAGTTTTCCATGGTAAAATGCCATTTTCATCCATTTTCATGTACCAGAGGGTAGGTTCCATGTTAAACTTAGGGGGTTTTCAACATCCGATGAAAGCCATCAAGTTCAGTCAGATGGGTGGGAACCCCCTTTTTTTGTTCAGAAAAACTTTTGGAGACTTGATGGTGAAGTCGCAGCTGCAAACATGCAGTTCCCACTGGGGGTGCAGTTCCACACATAAGTGCACATGTAACCATAGTTACCCTTTGGTAAACTAACATAGTCATGGAAAATTGATCATTTATAGTGAAATTTCCCATTAAACATGGTGATTTTCCATAGTTATGTTAGTTTGCCAGAGGGTATATCTGGTTGGTGCTTTTGACCATCTTGAACATATAAATATATATATCCCACATATATATCCCCCCATACGCCACAGCCACATAACTATATAGTTCCACCATAATGTTATGTGGCTTAAATCCCCATACTATCCCACACTTAGGTCACATGTAACCATAGTATACTCATATGTGACGTATATCCCAACGCATTTGGTTCTTTTTATAGGCATGTTTCTACTCAACAACGCCGTCCAACTGCGCCCCAACCTCTTTAACAACGTCCCTCGAGAACCGCACGGCAGCCAAGCACACAAGTTGCTTGGCTGGCAAGGTGAGCTGGTAAACACCACATTTAGAACTAACCCATTAGCCATCCTATATCCATGGATCACGGTCAATCTTCAGTCCACAAAATTGTCATCTTTCCCCCTGGATACCCTCCGGTAATTTGTTACATAGCTATATTGAACATGGCCCATAGAAATAGTGAATTTACCCATAAAACATTGTGATTTTCCATAGCTATGTGAGTTTACCAGAGGGTAACCCATTTGCCACAAGTGCTCGTTTTTCATCCCATTCCCCAGCCATGAGTTCTGAGTTGAGAGTGAAATGAATCATCACTGGTTGCTGCTGCCACTATCATCTGGATACTTTTGTGGGTTAACCGTTTAACCCCCCCCCCATTTTTCTCGGGGAAAAAACCCAAGTGGTAGAAGCACTTACCCATTTCCCACAATTGCTGATGATACAAATGTCATGATACAACCCATCATCTATTAGTGGCTAAGAACCCAACAAAAATCAATAATGGAAATTATTTCCATTTCTGGATTAACCCATCATTCTCATGATCACAACATCTGGATTAAATCAGAATGCTTCACTGACCACACATGGCCGGCGCAAAACCCGCAGTTTTAGTGATCCGTGTCATTATAGGAATTATAACAGGAGATAGAAAAGTAATTTTTGCTGTTCTTTCAGTTGGACGCTACAGTGTTTTTCCTTTTTTTAGGGTGGAAAAACTGGTTTTGCTCAAAATCTATCCATGTCATCCTATATCCATGGATCGTGGTCAAAATCTTCAGTCCCTAAAATTGTCATCTTTCCCCCTGGGTACCCTCCGGTAATTTGTTACATAGCTATTGAACATGGCCTATTTATAGATGGTTTACCTATTAACAAATTGTGATTTTCCATAGTTCTGTTAGTTTACCAGAGGGTATATTTCCATCAAAACGATCCGGAGATGTATCAACTGCCCCACCTTGATCAGATTCGTCAGAAGCAGTGCCAGGGGCGAGCCATGCTTCAAGTAATTCGCCGTGATCAAGTTCAACGAGAAGGCCACCATCACGTTCCCTGCGATTCTCGAGGAGCTGGTTGAACTTGGGAAGAACTCCCCAATAAAATGGGCACTTCAATGGGAAAAACATCTATAAATGTGCATTGGAACAAACCGTCCATAATTGATCATCATCATCATCATCATCATCATCATCATCATCTATTTCTATATATTAATCATCATCTATATCTATATATATATATATTATATCTATACTGTACATGGGTGATTTTGCATTGCCATGTTTGATCACTAGAAGAATGGATACATGTTTGATCGCTTCTGGATTTTTTCGGAAATTCTGGTGATCTACTTGGAGGATAGCCATACGAAGGTTTCCATGCATAGGGGTGCCCCAAGCTCGCTGGATGGTTTATGACGGAACATCCGAGAATAAAATGGATGATAACTAGGGCCCTAGGGGTACCTCCATTTCAGGAAACCCCAATATTAATATTACTATAACCCAGTGATATATTGGATTTTGAGCCACTGAATGGAGACTTGGCTTAATAATAGTAGGCTTTAATGAAAACAACAACCACGATTCGTGGGATGATCCTCAAAGTACCCTCTGCCGAACATCGCACTAAGGTACTGTATATGAGCAACCATTCGCATATATTATATATATATGCATATATTATATGGCTTATGTAATGATGATAATATTGATTAGATATACATCATATATATAGATAGGCTAATATATATATATATTATAATGACTGGTTGGTGGTTTCAACCATCTTGAAAAATATGAAAGTCAATGGGAAGGGTTATCCATGATTATTTCACATATTAGGGAAACTAAAAAATGTTTGAACCCACCAACCAAATAAATAATGGATGTCCATTGCTGCATCCGCGTGGTTCCTACTTTTTTTTTAATGTCAAAAACATTCAAAATCCTAAATCCGCATGCTATCCCATTCTATCCACTGATTAATCGCCATTTTTTCGAAAATCAGACATCAAAAACGACTGTTGCATACCGTATTGGTGTATCAGACACACCTTACTATCACATTCTTGGATATATAAATAAATAAATATATATATATACACATACAATCACTCTCTATATATATATAACCATTGTTGGTTCACACCCAACATTTATATATATACCATTGTATCACCATGATTGTTGGTATAGAAAAGGGGTAACCCCCCGATTAAATCCCCGTGAGCAACCCGTTGCAGCAGTATCTTTTCCATGGCCATGGTCTGTATCTTTTCCCTTTAGCGGATTGGTTTAAGATAACTTTACAAGACACCACTGTCAAAAGTTATCTGGGCAAGAAAAATACTGAAATCCAACATGCACAACTTCAAAAGATGTGGGTTATGGAAGATGATGAAAATGATTGACTAGTGGGAAAATCCAGGGTTTCTAAGGAAATCCATATCTTTTTCCGGATCGCCCCCTGTGCGGCGGCGCACCAGCGAGGAGAAAGCGACACTGCTGCAAGGTCTCAAGACTTGGCACGGCAGCGAAGTCCACCGGATGCCAATGATTGAAGGATTTGAAGGAACCCATCAATCCTCGTGGAAAAGGTGGGATGTGTTTTGGATGGTTTTCATGGTGGTTTGATTAAAATTGTAAATCATTGCTAATTGTGGTTAAAGACGTGGTTAATAATATGGTTATTGTTACCATAACAATGGTTATTAACCAGTAATGGTGGTTAATTGTGGTTGATAATATGGTTACAGTAATCATAATGGTTCATAATGGTCAGGAATGATGGGGCAAATCTGGGTCGCTTCTTACAATGGACACCCTTCAGTTGTCATCCCGGTGCCAGGAAAAAGCCAATCCTGCGGATTTGGCAGGGGTACGGGCATCCAACTGAAGATACACCCTGGTAAACTAACATAACCATGGAAAATAACCATTTTGAATGGGTAAATCCACTATAAATGGGCCATTTTCAATAGCTATGTTAGTTTACCAGAGGGTATGAATTGTATATATTACATACCCCGAAAATAGAAGATATTAAAGAATTAAACTAGACAGAAGATGCAAAATTGGTGGTGTTAAAAACACCAACCAAGCATATTTATATAAACATCAAACCTGGCAGGGGTACACGCCAAAACAAAGGATATGACAAGGGTGTTGCCATCAAACATAGAAATAACAATAGCACCTGGGTATGACCATCAATCTCCATCTAGGCAATGGACAAGTCGCACTAAACGATGTATTGCATGGCTTTCCCATCAAAGTCATTTATAGTTATCCCCCAAAAAAACAGTATAGAAAAGTGCATCCCTACTGAGACTGCGGCAGTCCATGTTTCTATCTTTGGGATACCCTGGGATAACTGTAAAAACATCTACAGTAAGAAACCACATGTCCCAATCCGCGATGGCAGAACGTCCTGCTAGGCAGAAACCACAAATTGGAGACACCACGGCCACAAATGACAGCGGGTCCAATTTGTCAGCTCCAGTCAGTAGCACACCTTCACGGCCGCAAAGGGTTGAACGAAAAGGGCCGTTACCGCCATCGGTCCGTGTTTAAAACAACGGGTTCAACACTTTGTGGAACACCAAGACGATAGAAGTTGGTAAAATCAAAAAACAGGTAATCCCTTCTCCCTATTTCTATTTACGATTTGGGCCATTTATAGGGTTAATAAACATATGGGTTTATAACCATATCATACCCGTGGATATACCATATCATTCGCCAAATCCATTATCCCCTCATATGATATTATAATGATAGCCATATTGGGCAAACTGTAATAATTCACTGATCTGAAATAAGGCTATCTTGGGATAGTTACCCTACTAACCATCATCAGTGAGGTCGCAGTTAGGTCGTTATACTTTATCCAATGATTAGTCCTATATTAGATACCTATGGGATATTCACATATATGTATAATTAATCCTAGAGTTATGTCAGCCAGACCATAGCTTATTCTAACTTTTCTTAAAACTTGAAAAAAAGCGCGAAAAAAGCAAAAAAAAGGAAACACCAAAAAGCAAATCAGCAAAATCCAAAAAAACACAAACGCAAAATAAAAGGAAAAAAAAGGGGAAAACAAGGAAAGACAAAAAGGGGAAAAAATTGGAAAATATGGACTTGTCCATTTGCTTTTTTTTTTTGCTTTTTTGATTTGTTTTTTGGATATAATCTGGTTGGTGGTTTCAACCCCTCAGAAAAATATAAAAGTCAGTTGGGATGACGACATTCCCAACTGAATGGAAAGTCATAAAATTCCATGGTTCCAAACCACCAACCAGGATAAGTAGCTTTACTAGAATAATCCTATAGTTATTATGGATATAATGATAAATGGATATAATGATATCCATATTATAAGCCCCAATTCAAAGCTGATACCCTCTGGTAAACTAACATAACTATGGAACATCACCACTTTTCAATGGGTAAATCAACTATAAACCCCCATTCTCAATAGCTATGTAACAAATTACCAGGGGGTATCGATTCGCCAGGGCCCCAACAAATGGGCCCCATTCAGGGCCCCACCTTGCATCACCACACGACAGGATTCCGCAAAGTTCCCCGCGAGCTGCGCCAACAACCTGAACGGAGCTGGCATGGTGGCCAAATCCGGCAAAAAGATAGACACATAGAGATTTTACTGGAAAAAATGATAGAAACCAGGGAAAAATATGGGGATTTTGCTGGTTTTTACCATGTTTCACCACTGAAGATATTCTAACAGTTGAATAAACAGCTAAAAAAACAGCTTTGGGTTTCCTGCACCGTTTCCCCTCCATCATCCCTGAGCATGAGTTTGTGCATCCTAATGGTAGCCCATGGTAGCCCAAAATCTAAAGGTTTAGTTAGTTGTTGTCTGGTTGGTGGTAATGACTAACAGTTTGCGAACTTGAAAATTGCACATAGAAATGGTTGATTTACCGAACTTAAAGATGGTGATTTTCAATATATTCTGGTTGGTGGTTTCAACCTACCCCTCTGAAAAATATGAAAGTCAGTTGGGATGATGAAATTCCCAATATATGGAAAAATGTTCCAAACCACCAACCAGTTATACATGATCATTTTCTCGCAGTAAAACTGCAACTTTGGGGCTGTGCTTCATCGGGGGACCACTATCCTCGCAGGGTTGCCATCCACGAATCGTACGTGGTTGCAACCAAACCTATGATACATTCTAATCCATTACTGGTTGGTGGTTTCAACCCCTCTGAAAAGTATTAGTCAGTTGGGATGATTATTCCCAATATATGGAAAAATAAAATTCATGTTCCAAACCACCAGCCAGATTTAAAAAAACGGGATAGCCAGCCAATTGGTATACTTGTGATCATCAAGGTTATAAATCACAAAAACATCCAGAAGCTCCATGGTGTTCCTAAATTTACTACTACATCATGTTCATCATCATTTCCATCATCTTACTGGTGCGTTTTACGCAGGGAACTTTCGGGAATGATCCATAGTAACTAGTAATGTCATCATCCCAGCAACCCCCAGCAACCCATCCATTCCCTAACATGGCTATTGAAAATGGCAATTTATAGTGAGTTTTCCCATTAAACATGGTGATTTTCCATAGATATGTAAACGTTTACCAGAGGGTATCCATTCCCTACGTTTAGCACCAGTAAGTCATTTTCCATATTAACATCGCCAAACGACCGGCTGTGGGATACTTCGAGGATCAACCAAGAATCGAATCGCGTTTCCGGTGTTCTGTTCACCCTGGGACCGGATTAAAAATCAACTGGTGAAATCATAGCCCTGGTTAGTAAGTCCCTTGAGTGGGGTTTCACCAATTATATATATATATATATAAATACTTGTGTATATATATATATGGCTTATATAAAGTCAAAACTATGGTTACTAACCAGTAAAGTGAGGCCACCCTCCTGGCGTAATCTGCCATTCCTATCCCGAGCCAGCCCCGTTGGCTCCCCGCACAGGTCACCCTGGGAGGGAGAAGCGCAGCTCGCCGTTCACGGTGAAGCCCGTGGCGATCACGATGCAGAGCAAAACGATGGCCATGTTGCTGCGGAACCTGAATTCTTGGAGGCTTTTTTGCATGGTGTATCTTGGATAGCTCAATGGATTGGATTAAGGGAAAATTTACTGGTTTAAGCCCCATATTTAATCGGAAAATCGATGGTTTCCTGTAGATTTTCCCTTAAACCAATCCATTGAATCTTGGATAGCTGTCCAAAAATGAAAAAAAAATATAGCTGGTTCATAGCAAAAGATCAAAGTTCTAGTTAGTATCTCAGAAAAACTGACCCAGTAAGCAGGCTTATCTTCCCAAGTAACTAGGAAACATAAAATATTACGGTGGTGCACCAGTGAACCAACAAAAACTAAGTTGGCGCAAAGAACTAGATTAACTAGGTTTTAATGGGTTATTTACTTGGTGTTATGAGTCATCTGCTCATTTTTAACCATGGCTTCATGGTGTTCTTTAATTATGATTACCCTTCGGTAAACTAACATAACTATGGAAAACCACCATTTTGAATGGGAAAATCCACTATAAATGGCCATTTTCAATAGCTTTTTGTATGTTTACCAGAGGGTAGATGGGGGTTACAACACAACATAACTACGGCGCACCACCTTCCAAGCACAGTGGTGCAACGATTGTAAGACGCTTAACTGATGCAGCGTCTTCGCAACACAAAGGGGATGTGAAGTAGCAAAAATGGCCACCTTTAACCATCAAAACAAGGGAACATCAGAAAATTTCAAGTCAAACTTTGGCACTTTTTAGGTGGTTGATCCATGTTTATCCCATCATCCAATTGAACCTCCCGGCATTTTTCAGTGTTTCAAAGTTACCGGGCTCGGAATCCCCATTGGGCATCCCAAGTGCTGAAAAAAGGCACCCGGCTTTGGCCAAGGCGCTTTTCTAGGCCAATGAGAAGCGAGAGGAGGAAGACAATAATCACATTGCTTTGTTTCACCATCTGGAGGAATGGCACGCTGGCCTCAGATCATGGCATTTTTTTTGGTCTAGATAATTTTCGGACCGAAAACATGGTCACCAAAGACCGAAAAATATACCTAAACATTGCAACAAAAATGTCGTGATGTATGCTGAAATCCACTTGTACCTGCTGAAATCCAACCCCAAAAGTTGAGATGATGAAGTTTACCCTCTGGTAAACTAACATAGCTATGGAAAATCCCAATGTCAATAAATTTTACTGGCAACATCATTTATCAATGGGCCATGTTCAATAGCAAACTGTCAAATTAGCAGAGGGTAGAGCTGCATCAAGTTGAGTTGATAATGGTTGATAATGGTTAATGATATCAACCATTAGTAACCATTAGTGACCACTATTAACCATTACATTTATCATGCATGAAGCGGAGAACTTATTGGAATTTTGGTCCAGGAACGTACTCATAAGCCACATTGCTGCAAATCAAAGATGTTGCGAAAGCAACGCCTACAGGAAGCACTCGTTGTAACAGGAAGGTCGCGTTCACTGCGACCTGGCATCAGGGCCGTAAGGGAGAGCTTGAAAACCATGGAGTATAATCCATAGTTATGTTTGAAAACAATATCTTTAATACACATGCATATGCAGATACATATATCAAGTATCTCTAGCTATCTCCATATTTAATGATATTTCATGATATTTCTACATCTACCATTGTCTACAACGCATAGGTACGCAAAAACATCCAACCCGTTGGTGGTTTCACAGATCACACTGCCACAAAAAATCGCCTTTTGGGGGATCATCGTTTATCTTTTCTATAGCTGTTATATCCCCATATATCCGATGGTTCAATAAATCTGAAAACAAGAAATCGTGAAGCATATATGGCATATCTCTCTCATCCTTTATTTCAACATCTTCTAGAACACTGATACTGGTTGGTGGTTTCAACCCACCCCTCTGAAACATATGACTTCGCCAGTTGGGATTTTCTGACATTCCCAACTGTTTCTGGAAAGTCATTCAAAATTCCATGGTTCCAGTCACCACCAACCAGAATAAGTAGCTGAACTAGAATAATTCACTCACCTGGAGAGCGCTGAAAAGTTCATCCAGCCATGGGGTTCAATGGGGATTATGAACCCAATGCATTCGACTCGCAAGTCATGACTTAGTCAGACCATGATTTAGTATTGAAACATATGGAGAACCAACCATGGCGTTTTGAGGGATCCCAGAAACATAAGGAAACCCCCCATTTCGCTACCAAAAAAACCTGTATGGTGTCTTAAATTCCCATTAAATACCACGACATCCCTATAACTTCTTAATTGAACCCCCCCAAATTCTCCATTTTTTTTTACGGATGGAAATGACTGGCTCGCGACCCGGCCTTCTTGTCTGGATCCGTCAGGGCAGGAAAGAGACTGGGCATCACCAAGTACAGCCCACTGCTCAGCATTGAGCCGCAGAACATGTGCAAGGAGACAAGCCTCATGGGAAAGCATCGAGGGATAGCATGGGAAATCATGTTTTATTATATCCATATATTGGATAGGTCATGATAGGTTTTACATATCTGAAAAAACTAGAAAGTCTAATGTGGGTAAAACAATCATAAACCATCCCCCAGTCATCACCATAAATAGGGGGTATGTCTACCATTCCCAAACAGGTGGTTTATGACATTGTTTTATCCACACTACATATATGAATAATGTGATTATATGTGAGATTATGTGATTATGTGATAAAAAAATGTGTACTTGATGGCTCATCTCACTTAGTAAGTGGGTTATCACCCCAATTATATAAGTGGATTAACCCTACTTATCCCATTTATAACTAGGGTTATATCCCACTTACTAAGTGGGATGAGCCACCAAGTATGTTATGTATATTTACCCTGCGGCGTCAGAAAAAAACATGGTTTTTTCCGCATGGGAATCGGCAAACTAACTGGGGAACTGGGGAACGGATCGTGGGGTTTCAATCAGCCCAAAAAAACACGTCGTTCGAAATGTTGAGAAATCACCAGAAACTTCGAAGTATACCATCAAGAATAAGGGAATATGAGGGATATACTGGGATATTTGTTTGGGGAATCTTCGGAATCTTCACCATCGGGGCTGCAACCCGCCATTCGGATCTCGATCGAAAGGGGAAGTTTCTTGGGGAAGTTCGGGGCCGGGATTTACTGCAGTGGTTTGATGGCCAGCGGTTGAGCAAGTGCTATTATTTCTTGGTGGACTTAACCCAGCAACACCCAGGGTAGGTTTTACTGTTTTAACGAACATTGGAAGATCACCATCCAAAATGCGAAAGCAAACTGTGCTTTAAGACGCTTGCCTATAACAATTGCTATTTTCCAACCAACATTTGGGATTTACCACCATCAAAACAGGAAAAATATATAGAGTCATCCAAAATTGCAGAGGATGTCGTGGCAGTATCAGTCAAAACTGCTCGTCTCAATATTCTCAATCCACCCCAGAACATCTCAGATGTGATAAATCCATACATCATCTATCCCTGATACCCTCTGGTAAACATACAAAAAACTATGGAAAATCACCATGCTATCAATGGGAAAATCAACTATTTCTATGGCCATTTTCAATAGCAAACTGTAACAAATTACCAGAGGGTAAAGGTTCGTTATTGGGTATACCCCCTATGACTGAAGTGATGTAAAATAATCCCAAAAACGATTGGCTAATGGGGTGATTCATTGCCTGTTTATTACTGGTTTTGCCACATTAATATGAACCAACTTGGATCCTCAAACAATGGAACCACCAAGCAGTTGAGGCCACAACTGAAATCCTTCGCCAAGCAGCACCATGGGATACGGAAACCTCACATTCTCACATCATTCCGCAGAAAGGCCAGCAATTCTGCTTTGCGTTTCAGTCCACGGATTCGAGAATCTCCACATCAAACAATGGGAATTTGCCAAAGATTGCCAATCAAAAAACCACACAGCAGCAACCAAAACAAAACCCCTAAAACGTTTAAAACACACTCACTTACCGCGACACCGCAGTGCCCGGGCCGTGCTGTGCCTGGATGGGTTCATCAGGTACTTGTTGTAGTTGATCAGAGCAGCAGAGACCACGATCACTGCTACACTCCAAAAGGCCTTGGCCGCCATGGCCGGTGTCAGCAGCGCCGCTGGGAAAGCCACGAAAAAAATGGATATTTCAATGGGGAAATATGGGGAATCATGGAACGTCCTCGAAGCAAATGGCTGGTTTTCCAGCAAGCCATGTTTAAATACTAGAGGGTAGAATGTGTTTGTGATTGGTTCTGGGACTTAATTCTTTAAAAAAGTGATGACTTATGTTTTTCCTTAGTGGTTCATACATCACAGGTAATCATGGTGTTCACATCCAACTATGCTTTGATATACAAAATGGATCAAAATGGTATTGGGAATAGGAATAACCTCATCAGTGGTTCTCTACTCGAACCTAGAAAAAAACACATCCATTTCTATCGGATAGTCTTGTGTGTGTCCACAAGTTTGTAGAACATTTATCCCCAACTAATCTGCTCCCCAACTAATCTACTAAAACCCCGCAGTTTCAGCCTGAGGACCTGCGGTTCGGTGGATCCGGTCATTTTGGATTCCTCTTGGAAGTTGGTGGGGTCACCATGGTGGGGACCACCCACTGGTGTTCAACACCATGGTGGACTCGAAAAAACCAGATCCGGTTCAACCACTGAAAAATGCTTCGCGAGCTGTCATCCCAATCCCAGTTGGTTGGCCAAAGGATGCCTATACGGTGGTACATAGCTTCAAAACGCAATGTTTTGCATTGGGTAAGCCGCATTTCTGGACACCCTCAAATTATGACATTGAACATCGATGCAGCAAATATTAAGTATACACTATGATATTAAACAGAACTGCGAGTATAGCAATAATAATCCAGCCATATTTTGATGGTTTATTTATACCACCCATTGATTTTCTCACGTTAGCCTTCTAGCCCAAAAAGTGCCTCGCCAGGGTCCACGCCTTGATGGTCCAGTCTGAGTCTGGACCTCGGAGTAAGGGTTTCTCTGCATCCGGGTCCTCGTTGACTTCGTTGACCGCTTGCCCGGCCTGGACGCTGGGGCTACCCTCCGGTAAACATACAAAAAGCCATTGAAAATGGCCATTTATAGTGGATTTTCCCATTAAAAATGGTGATTTTCCATAGTTATGTTACTTTACCAATGGGTACCAAGACAGTCGGAAGGGTTTGACCGATGAAAAAACGAGGGAGTTACCATCAGAAATGTCGAGTTGAGGCACCTGGGGAAGAATGATAGGCTGAACAACCGATTTTGAGAGGTCAAAGTAGCAACAGCCAAACATTTGGAACATCCCACCATATCCCACCCAGCATTTCGTATTTTGCGCGCCTCTACATTTGAAGGCGCCATGCTTTCGCCACCACGGATGAGTTGTAAAGATTTGGTTCTGGATCCGCTTACGCTGGATCCTTGAGCCAAACACCGGCCGCAGTTTTGAGTGGCAGCACAGCACAGCACATTGGCTTGAAATAAAGCTTTCCCCCCATATTCCCCCTCCGAAAAAGATTGCAGTCAGGAAGTGGTCAATGACCCTCATCCCATTTACAACTCACTTCCGACATGTTCGGACCATAGTTCTCCACCGGCACTCAGAAGCTGCTTAGCAGCCAGAGAGGACTCACCGTTCAGTGTATTAAGGAGCAATGGTTTGCAACAATTCGTCTGTACTGTTCCCATGTTCTCTTTTTGGTAGTTTGATGTCAACGTTGTACGATGTTGTACGATTGCAGCATCCAAATCAACACATAAAAACGGCAATCCTCGAGCAGCTGTAGATCAGTTCCGCGGCATTATTGCCGCAGAAGAAAAGTGTAACAAGTGGGTTGGTCTGAAAATATGTTGCCCCAATATCATCAGATAGGATGCCAAGAATGATGATTATGCCCGCTGGAATTAGTCATGATGATTAAGAAAACAATGATAATCATATATTCCAGCATGTTGCCCCAATATCTGATGCTTAATTAACCATCATTTTCCCAATTCCAGTGGGCATTTTGGCCCCGGCGCCCCATTTTCAGACACTCCACAGGGTCAGTCTTCAAATGCGGCCGAAAAACGCCTTGCAAGAGCCGGGGTAAAGACAAGGGTCATTTAACAGTTTGCTATTGAACATGGGCCATTTATAGATGATTTACCTAGCAAGACATGGTGATTTTCCATAGTTATTAGATAGTTATGTTAAATTACCAGAGGGTACTATGAATCGATGTTAGTTCTTGAACTCAACAGCATCTACCAAAACTAATCTCATCCTCCTTTTTTTCGAATATGGCCAGCCGGCCCGGCCCCCGAAAAATCCATAGATCCAATACTAAACTGTGGTTGTTCGGTTCAAGGGGGTATTCATGTATTTAATACCCATATGCTCCATGGTGCTGGAATATGTAGCAACATTTGCCCGAAACATCACCCAAATGTAGGTAACTATACCATACATGGCCACCATGGGGTATATGGGATATTGGGTGGTACGGGTTATGATAGTTTTTGAAGGAACATCCATCATCCTTAGCTAGTTTGAGGTGAACACCGATGGTTAGTGTTTTTGATCTATATCGATGCAACTTAATTGAAAACACCCACATATTTGCAAAGATTGCTTTTGCATGAACAAAATCATTCCAGTGACGGCAAACGACGTGAGGTCATGATCAAATTGAGAAAAAACATATACCTTCATATTCCTATGAAATCCATGACATATATTGAAATATCATAAAATCCCGTTTGTTGATTGATGGTAAAAACAAAACCTTATGAAATCTGATTAACTAAACCATCCAGATTAAGCCATGCAATGTGTCCATGGTCAAAGAAAAAGCCATGGTTTCGAACGCCACAGGCCTCACAGCAAGCGTTGCGGCAGGGGTGGCAGGTTCATTCGTGTCCTCTATGGACGGGCGGCCGATGCTTTTGCTGTTGAAAATTGGACATTTTTTTTCTCCCAATGATAGTATCATTCAATGTATATAACCACCAAAAAAAGATAGCAGTTGCTAGTTAGTCCCACTGAAATAGTTGGTTATATCTTTTCTATTTTTTGGCAGTGAGTGGATTACATAGTTTATTGGTGGACTTATCATGAAAAGAGATAACTAACATGATTCACACGAAATAGTTATGAAAAAGTTATATACGATAACTTCTGATGACATGGGTTATTGCCGGACTCATCATGTTGTGGCGCACCAATGGCTTGGCAGAAATGGGGCGGAACTGGGGGACCCTGGGGGAGGGGGGTTGGGCAACCCTTGATAGCTTTGAAAAAATGCGTACATGTATGCTTTAATTTGGTGGTTTAATGGTGATTTAACAGGGACGCAGTGGTGATTTAATGGTGATCTAATGGTGATTCGATTGGATTTAATGGGATTTAATGGTGATTTAACAGGATAACTTGAATGATCTCTGTGAAGATCCTTCAGACATTATCACATTGTCACCCACCATCCACCTGCTGTCAACTGAGCTCAACCGGCAAGGGTGCAATGAACAAATAGCTCCAGCGGCTGCTAAAACCCCAAAGAGAAACGACAGATGAAAGACCATGTTACAATATTGTGGGCAAATATGTATATTATACATAATATGTCACACACCTGACAAGTTCGGCTACCCATCTTCCCTTTCCCGGCCCATGCCCTGCCCGGGCCATTTGGGGATGATTTCCCGAATCCAACCTATCATTCCAGTGATGTCGCAGGTTGTTGTAGTTCATCCAGCTTGGCGAAACTGTCGTTGGTGTTGCATGTTAATATTGTTAATGTTAATATTGTTAACCCATCATGAAAACCATTATGAACACCATTCTTACATTCACCATATATTAATGACTGGTTGGTGGTATACCTACCCCTCTGAAAAATATGAGTCAGTTGGGGTGGTGAAATTCTCCAACCGAATGGAACAATATAATTCATGTTCCAAACCACCAACCAGTAATGTAAATCGCAGAGAAATCCATCCAATTCCCTTTCAGTTCCAACATCGAACTTCACTGCGCTGCTATGTAAATCGCGATGCCGCACGATGGCAGCGCAGCTCGAGGGGCTTCTGGCAGAGCCAGAACGGTCGTTCAAACGGCACTTTGGCCGATGTCTGTCCCAAATCAACAGAAATCAAGAATCAGCATGGCTTGACATGGCTGTTTTCTTGTTTCCATGTGTTTCCTTAGATTTGCTGATCCGGAGCACCCCGAAAACAAAAAAACACAAAAAAACGATTCCGCAAAAAAAAAACCTAAGTGGATTTCCCATTGGATATTGGGAAAATGAAACAAATCACCTTCAACAAAGCCGGGTTTCTTCATTCTGTGCGCCGTCTTTCTTTCTTTTTGCCTTCCTCCTTCGACTGTTTCGGGGTCGTGGCGACTTTGGTGACTTTGGTGACCGGGACCTGGGTTTGGATAGATCCAGTTTCCAGAACTCGGCCCTGGGCCCGCTGATGAATGAAGGTGCTGCACCTTTTGACCTGGTTTTCGAAACTCGTCCATGGGATGGGCATCCCCTTTTTGCGGATGGAAAATGCAGCATTTGTTTTGGAAAATGGGAAGGAAAGCCCAAGATTCCATTGATTTTATCGGAAACCATAGGGAAGCAACTAGCAAACACAGAAGCCAAATAGTCGCATCTGCAGTTGCGAATGTGGCTTTCTTCGCATTTTCAGCGAAAATCGACGAATATCTGAACCATCACTCATCAGCCAAAAAAACTAAAATGGAGTCACATGACCGAAGAAAAAAACACATGTAACAATGAAAACGATGGGGGTTACAAAATGTGTTAGACAATATTTCATCAACGATTCCACATGGGTGGTCAACCAATCCGTGATTTCCACAGTTATAAGAATCTTAGTCAGCCAGGGAATGGAAAACCCAAAAAAGATATTTTGTCGTTGGAACCTTCCTATATTCATCGTTTGATTTATCCTGGGATTTATCCTCTGTTTTTTGCCTTCCTAAA
>Ga0126342_10008252_pt1 | contig 18651 bp, 13 predicted proteins | sample Cyp1metagenome_FD_92528 | JGI IMG/M metagenome (GOLD analysis project Ga0126342, IMG submission 92528) | Coral microbial communities from Lord Howe Island, Old Settlement Bay, Australia - Cyphastrea 1 metagenome | ecosystem: Host-associated > Invertebrates > Cnidaria > Coral ...
CGTTCTATGTATGGTCTTTTCCAAAAACCTTGGTTCACACACTGCTTCGGTTTAAATTCAAACCCTGGTTTACGCAAACACCATGCTTTGTGTAAAAGCGCATCTTCCTGCTAAACAAAACGCTGATTCACAGAAAAAGACGTGTTTTAAGTGTTTCACAGAAACAGCATGTTTTACACAAACATCTAGAAAAATCATGTTCTTGCTTCGCCCTTCCCTGCGTCCTCAGCTTCACGCTCTTGGTTGGCCAGCTGGCTTGCTATTGTCTAAGCTTTCTTCTGCCGCCGTTGTTTCGCCATGAATGTGCTACAAGGGCTTTCTAGGGGTGACGCCCTGTCTACACAACAGCCTTGGTTTAGCCAAAAGCTTTGCTGCACTCAAAACCACTCCTTTACAGACCAACCCTGCCTTACACAAGTGCCCTGCCCCGCGTCCTCAGCTTCATGCTCTTGCTGGGTCGGCTGCTTTGCTACTCTCTCTTGACTGCACTGAAGAGCAGGGTTGGTTTACACCCGCGTCCTTCCCTGCGTCCTCAGCTTTATGCTCTTGCTTGGCTCGCTGGTTAAACCCAAATAGCTCTGGCCGTGGTGGCCGGCGGAACACGCCAATGGCGGTTAAATTTCTAGATATTTCTAGTATCCGGCAATTTTTCCCTAGCAAATTGCAAAAGCGACCAACATCGCAGCAACGACAATAAAATATATTTATAATTACATTGAATTATACCAGAGGGTATTGATGTTTTCCGGTTCTCCGCCTTGAACGGCCGTATCTTTGAATCTTCCTCTTTCCAATGCGGCATGAGCAAGGAGCTGAATCATACAAGGAGATGATAACTCTGGACAACTGATCCGACTAATTGTTGATTATCACAGAATATGATTCAAATCCGGCCTTCTAATTTTGATCCTATCTGTAAAGTTCATGGTTCGTGCCAACATTCAATGAAATTCATATGATTCCTTGCAAGATTCAGTTCCTTGCACAAGCTGAGAATGGAAAGGGAAAGTGTTGTCGCAGCCCGAGTTTTGCTTCGCTTCAAAATGGAGGGACTACCAGAAGCTGCGCGGGCGGCAGTGCGCCAGGCACTTCCACGGGCAAAGCCTCTCCGCGAAAGTCTGCACCGGGAAAAGCGGTGTTTGAGAAACATCTGCGCCACGGGCATCGTAAAGAGGTTTTAAACGTTATGACATGACATGTTATAACACGTCATAACGATACGAATTCATGAACTATGATCATCACTTATGAACTGCAGTGTGCCCCCAAGTAGTCTCTATACCACGAAACAACAGTATACTGTCCATTCGTGATTGCTACTGTCAAGGGGTTGCAAACAGCCCGCCAAAACCCAGAGCGACTCTGCTTTGAAGCGACCAGGCATAGCACTGTGTTTACACAGAGCAGCAAAAATTTGTGCCCATTGCCAGCAAAACATGGAGCTGCACTAAAACAATACACAAAAACCACAAATCAAGAAATGGGTGCATGATTCAAACCACAATGTGCTGCTTGATGAGGGACCTTCTAATCCAACCAAGCACTGAGACTGATTTGAAAGCCTTGCGATTCCCTTGTTTTTTGCAGTTACCCTCATGTGAAGCTGGGCAAAAGCTAAGTTCGATGTTCTGTTCCATGTCTGCCGGCGGGTGGTACTTGTCCAGGTTCACCCCGGACAAGTTAACTTATTGAAATAGATATTGCTCCTCGTTGCCGAATTGCTGCTTCGTCCTGCTCCCAGCCAACTCAAGGCAGTCCAACATGGCATCATGATCTTCGATTGGGAAATTCATGAACATTCAGAAATTCATGGCTCCACATGGTAGTAACAAAAAGGATGCGGGAAAAATGTATACTTGATCCAGATCGAACAAGGTCTGTTGTGAAGACGCCGGCTTCATTGAAATCAGGGAGTGATCAAATGCTCTGCCGCGCACCCTGAAGGTTTCCGAAGAGAATATTCCTACATTTGGTGTCTCATAGGGATTTCAAAGGAACCAAACATCTGGTTTGCAACACAACGCCTCTGACAAAGGCTTCCCAAAGAAGTTCCCAAAGGCCAAAAGTGTCCAAACAAAAGTCAAACTGTCCATGCAGGATCAAACATTGTTTTGCCACACGTGGTTTGCTTAAAAACTGCATATGCCTGGATATTACATATATAATTACCACATACCCTCTGATTTATGGCAAATTTTAGGAAAAAAAATTGTCCAGTGGATTTGGGGGGTGCCCTAGCGGCAGGCACATGCATCTGGAAGGTTGCCACTGGTTTTCATACCCATAGGATAGCCAGCCCGAGCAGATCTGGGGAAAACGATCGTGCATCTAAGCAGCGGCCAGCAAGATTTCGAGCACTGAACTCGATGCGATTTTGGTTTCACTAAAAGGTTTGGTTCGTAGAACAGCTATAGCCTTTCAAAACAGCTAAAAGTCTGAATATGTCTTAATCAGTATTTTGTACACCATTCATTGGATGGTCAATATGATTGTTAAAGATTACGATCCTGTTCGAACAAGTTGACCCACGCTCATCCTCACGTCTGCCAAAACAAACACTTGCTTTGTGACATTGGAGAGTAATGTCAACCCAGGATTAATAAACCTTGATTCGATTAGGTTATCATAAAAATAGTGATAAATCGTTATTAGACTTGGTACCCCCTGTCAACAATCAACTCGGGGGTTATCAATCCTGGGTGAACATCACACCTTGCCTTAGGGCCTTAGGGCCATCTGTCCACCCATCTGGACGACTGGCTCGTCACAGCGTCAGTCGATCAGTTGACGACGCTTGTCATTTCTGCTGGTGCGCAGCCTCACATCGCCTTGACGTTTGGCGATGGGACAAAATCGTCGAATCTTTGGGATATAGTTGGAATATCATGGGGATAAAACAACCGTGGCATATGATGAGATAATTAGGAACATTTGATTAGACTGCTACTACACTGCAAATCTTTATGAAGTAATTAGTCAAACCCGGTCGATCTTGTTGGGATAACTTGAACCAACCATGAATAGATATGAATTGTTGTGGCTGTGGAGATCTTTCATGAATTTCATTGGCTAAAAATTGCTATGGATTGATGGGGAATTACCAAGGGTGACCTGTTTCACCGGAGATCTCCGACGGCTTTAAGCTGTTGTTTTTGAAAGAGTTCAATGCAACACAACATCCGTGGTTCGGCTGTGAACATCACATATTTTGTTAGAAAAAATGCTTTATGATGTCGGACATGTTCCGCTGAAAGAATCCAGAAATTCCAGCAGAACTGGGATGCTTCCCAGAGATGGATTTTTTTTTCGCAACGCCCAGTCATCGATAGAAAAGTTAGCCTGGAAATCAGTTCCAATCTTTTTGTCGAACCCTAGGCCCTAGGCCCTACTTATATACGTCGTATAAAGGGAAATCTCCAGGCAAATCTTATGTGTTAATGGTAAACACGATGGTAAAACTATGGGTTTATACGAAAACAAACCGATGATCATGTCATCCTCTAAATTCCAGAAAACACTGTGTATAGATGGGTTATTGCTGCATGGTTGATGGTCATGTAGCTACTATTTTGGATTTTCCATCCAAAACGAAAACATGGTTTCAATGATTACAATTGACGCATGAATTGGAAAATATCTTGAGGCGCCTCCCTGACGGAAAAACATGAACCAACCGCTGCCTATTTCATTTATTGACATATACCACCCCCCAAGTTACATAGAACCTGCACTTTGCAGGGCTTGCGGTGCAAGACTACTTTCCATCTAAAACTCTATGATTCACAGGGTCTAAGGGGATGGTACTTTGAATCACCGATCCAGTGGGAAATTTTTTAGTCGACTCTGTTCCATGCACCAATAGGATTCTATAACTAATAAGCAATGAGAACCATTCCTTGTGGGCAAGGTTTCTTAATGGGAAATCGGGTTAACTGGGGATCTGGTTCATGGTTACCATGGTTTACCACCATCTAAGCACAGTACCACCATGTACCACCCAAAAACCGCAGCTGTCCATTCTGTCAAAGCACGTCCATCAGTGTCGTCCGAATTCTGGAAGAACCTCTGAACCTGGAGAGAAAAAGCAGCTCTTACAGGCTGGGGCCCCAAAACGATGGAACATGGTGATTTAACCAGAATAACAACGGCTGATCTCTGATAGCTAAGTTGGTGAACATAACTCCAATAACTAGGGTTGATTAGGGGGATATAGCTATAGTATGCTATATAGTTATATCAAAGGGAATATCACCCAGCTTATAACGAGGGGGACCACCCTACTTACAGCTTCCCGAGCTGGCCCGAAAACGCCTGATCAGGATTTGTCCATACGTACGGAGCAGGGATCCCCCCCGAAAGATGGAGAAAAACAAGCGCATCTTTTCTGGGTTCAAAAAAGATCAAAAAAGCCTAGATCCGCTGATCAAAAATCATGTCACCCATCAACATGGCCAGAAAAAATTGGGAGTAGACCCCACTGATGATCGATTCAACCCGAAACCAGCAAAAACCACTGACCCCGTTCTGGTTTTCCGACCAAAAATAGGACCCAGCCATTCTTAATCATTTTTTGCCCGGCCTGTGTCAGGGTCTCTTCAGAGAAGAGGGAGATGTAGACCTTGAGCTTTGGATTTCCGATTTTCCTGGCATACTCCTGGCCAAGTTATGGTGAAGCCACGGTCCCCGAGGTTCCAGGGGCATGAGAGGTGGCTATATGTTTTCTTTTGTGGACTATTGTATATATACATATATATATATACGGGGATGTGACATGTACATACCAATATTTATCAATATTTGATGTAATAATCCGCAAGTAGCCAAATTGGCTACTTGGAGATGCTTAACTGCTTAGTGATTCCTTCTTAAACATCATATGGACCCCAACATGAATAGGGTCAGTTTTAAACCATGGATTTCTGGGAAACATTTTCTCTAAGGGGCAAGGGGTTGCTTGAGTGGCTAGACATACAGTGAATGATATGACAAGTGCTGGTTGGTGGTTGACCTACCCCTCTGAAAAATCATGGAGTTCGTCAGTTGGGATGATTTTTCCATTCCCAATATCTGGAAAGTCTAATAAAATTCCATGGTTCCAGTCACCACCAACCAGAGTGGCAAACCAACATCAAGTGATTGTGGTTGCTGCAAGCCCCTTTCATATCTTTCATCGTGCTTTGGTGAGAAAAGCCATCCCAAAGCTACGTCAAATTGTTTCAGAATCCCAACGTCATGGTGGCAAACAATGCATCAAACCATGAACCAGATGAGAACCCCATTGGAAACCCATTGAAAAACAATATACTGTACGGGGTTCAGTTGGGGTTAGTTTTTTGGGTACAACCCTTGTGAGCTCACTTCATAAGTTGAGATACGGGGCTCCTATATCTATCGATATGGTAGGGATAGCAGCTGGATAGCGTAGCCATTTACCGAATAAACAGAATGCTTCACATAGTGGACATAGTGGAAGAATCATGGGACAGAAACGACATTATATGGGTTTGTCTGAAAATGGTGTATAGCCCCCAAATGGCAAATGGTACTTATACTAGGTAAAATTATGTTTCAGCAATGGATTTGAGGTACCCTAATTTCTGACAAACTCATACGGAGGTTTCCAATCCATGGGGGTATACCCCCAGTCATCATCAAGTTCTGGGAATTTCCATGAAATGAACTTCAATAAACATTCCAGAAATGGGGGTACCCCCAAATCATCCACTTCTAGACAATAAACCATCCAGCTGAGGTATCCCCATGTAAAGCCCCAGATGGCCCATATGGGTCTTCGTTCACGAACGAACCGCGCCTTCAACGCCAACAGTCTTCGGTTATCGATACAGCGCCTCGGACAAACAAAAAACAGCCGTGGCACGAACTGCGAACTGCGAAGCAGGCCACATTTGGGTAAGAACATGTGATAATAAGCAAGAAAATAGTGGTTATTACCAATGTGATAATGTGACTGATTTGCCAATAATCCCATATGTTCGATAAAATATTGAAATAACTATACTACCAATCTGATAATATGACCACTACTCCTATTTTGTCAATGTTGGTTAATAACTATATGACATATTATGAAACAACATGAAATCACCTAGTTGGATTACAAAGGGATATACCCGAGAAACATGATATGGGTTAAACGTCATTATACGTATGTATAATAAACCACAAAGTTGGGATATCACCCCTAACTGTGGTGAAATAATGTGTTTTTTTTCCACTTGGTTCAATGGAACTACGACCCTAAGTCCTCATCAAACACTTTGTATACCCTCCAATAAACTAACGTAGCCATAGAGCATCACCATTCCAAAAAATAGTAAATCATCTATTTCTATGGGCCATCTATACCACATCTAGTTGAGTTTACTCAGATCTATATAGATCTATATAGATCTATGGGCCATCTATAATCCGAATTCAGTTCAGGGATTTCACCTTGGATGTCACATCACCTACTTGCTGGCTCATCCCGCGGCTCGTAAGTGAGTTTTAACCCCAGTTATAAGTGGATTAATTATTGGATTAACCCTACTTATCCCATGTAAATCACTGGGGTTATAACCCACTCCCATAGGATCCATGTATGGTATATATTGGGGGTATATTGATGGGATCCATGTTACCACATATAGCAGCACCATGGATCCTCTGGGGACTTACTAAGTGGGTAGTTCGCCACCAAGTACGCCACGCCAGTTGTTTGGCCACGTGGCAGTTCGGGTTTCCGACTCTTCTCATCTCTGGTCTCGAAGACCGTCAGCCGCAGGAAGGGCGCGGAGATATCCACCTTGCCCGTCTCGAGGTCCTTCACCAGCTGATCCACGGTGCGGCCACATTGGAAGGTGTCCTGCCGTGGAGATGACCAAGTTACCATCTGGTTATTCAACAGTTTGCCATGGAAAATGACCCATTTATAGATGGTTTACCTATAACCAGATGGTACTGTAATCAAAGATCTACGGATCTACGGGATATCCATGGATATCCTACTGATTACTGCATTAAAAAATGATCATTTGAGGTTATGAGACCTATCTCATGTTCTGATACACGCTTGCGATTTAATGCTATTTACTATAGCGGTAACGTTGAGCACTTAGGGGCTTTTTCAAAGGGAGATTACATTGGGAGATCGCCTGGAACATCCTTCAATCCAATGGGAAATCCCTGAACTCGCCGACGTTTCGAGCGAAAATTATCGAACTCAACGGGGCATTGTCCATTGTCATGTGTCGTTTACCGGATATTGACTGGTTGGTGGTTGACCTAGCCCTCTGAAAAATGATGGAGTTCGTCAGTTGGGATTATTCTTCCCAATATATGGAAAGTCATAAAAAATGTTTGAACCCACCAACCAGATGTCATTACTTCATAGAACCATCCCTAAGTTGTTCATTTCTCCGCCAACACTTTGGAATACTCGCAGCAACCAACCTTCATGTTGAGCAACCAGCAACCAGTGCTGTTTTTCGTGAAATTCCAATGTCTTTTTGAAGTAAAGCTCCCCAGCTCCCCACTCCCGGCAGCCCAGGGCAGCCCGACCTTGCAGGACTTCTGGGAGTAGAGCAGGTTGCGAATGTCAACGGCGCACGTCTTTGAGTCGTCCACGCCGCCCTTCTTCCCCTTCCGTCGTGGCCCGGAGCGCAAGGAGCTGCGACGTCCGGTGCGGCCCTTCTTGGGCGGTGGATAGGGTGGCTCCTGACGTGGAGGCGACCCGGGGAAGCCCATGGGGAAGCCCCAAAAATGACCTGAAAAACGCCACTTCTATGGCCATCCTGGATCATGATTATCATGGCAAAAATGATGGGGGATGAGCAAAATTATATCATATGGGTAAAATATGGGTAAAATGATGATCACGCAGTGGATGGAATGGGGCACCTGGCCTCATCTTGGGACAAAACCATTTCTCAAGTTATAACATGAGCAGCCCAATTATCATCTGGTTATTCTGGTTCAATTTGCAACCTCATAGGATTGGGGTACATCCAAAAACAACGATATCTTAAATTTGGAAGAATTCATCATCAACCAGCAGTTCTTGGGGTTCCCCAGGTTACTGCCATCTGATCCTGGGGCAAAGGACTTCGACCGCGCTTGCCTGGAAAACTGATGAGTCACTGACATGTCATGGGATTTAAATGGGAATGGAAAGTATATGTTCGTATATTTTCCAATGAAATTTCATGGTGACATATAAATCCAGTCAGATTTCATGATTTTATGTTTCATGGGGTTTAAATGGGAATTGAACCAATCAACATGGAATAGGATGGGGAGATGTAATGGTATACAACCCTTCCAACAGTGGACATGTTTGGACACTCTAAGTGTGTCAGGCGAAACAACATGAAAAAAAAGTTTCATGTTGCATTCGAGAAAAACAATGAATTAAAAACATTGACGTAGTAATTACCAAAGGCTGTGAGCAAATTCCCATGGCCCAGGCGGCAGCGTGGCGCCTCTCTGTGGCACCTGCCAAGTCGACGTGATAACGTGGTGCTTGTGGTGCTTTTGATCATGTTCCCCCCGACATCCCATGACTGACCATCCATAAATTGGGATCATATACCCAATTAAAAGACAAACCATATGATCCGTAAGATATCATATGAAGTCATATGACGTATTACGGGGCTATAAACGGGCAAACATGGAGACATTCCTAACTACAGTAGCCAACCGTAGCAACAACTACAACCCCTTTTTAACCATGTCCTGCAATTCGGACAAAATCAAAGCCCAATGTCTTTGATTTCTATCACAATCTACGATTGATGATGAATTTTTAGAGGAACCATCGATATTTCGTTGGACAATCCCATGGGTTCCTGTAGATTTTCCAACCAATCCATTGAAGGAGACAAAAGCGACAGCAGCGCCTCACCACGCGCTCTTCTCAGGATTTCGCGGCTCCTTTTCACGACCTCATCAACGTCCATGGCCTCGGAGTTAAGCAGCTGAGGGGTCGAGAGACTAGGGAAATCATCGAAAATAGAGATACCCTCTGGTAATTTCAAGATGATCATTGATGATGATTTCCAATATATCATCAAATATCATGAATTATATTAATGTAATTGAACATGGCCCATAAAAATAGTTGTTTTACCTAATAAAGATGGTGAATTTCCATGTCCATAGCTATGTTAGTTTACCAGAGGGTATCGCCAAAAACCAACAGCACTACAGTAGATAGGGGTTCCACATTCAATTTAATTGTGGATATGGGGCCGCTGGAATATTTTGGATCATTGATGATGAACCAGAAGATTCAGTCGCACACGACTTTTCAAACCATATAGTTGCTTCTTGAACACCATATAGTTTACCATCAGCTTCACATTGCAATTTCGGTGAAACTTACAACCCAACCAGCTCTTGGTCCAAAAATGAGGGATGGGCCTCCTATTTGTGGCCATTGAAGGGGAAACCAACCATTTTCAAAGTCGCTGGATTTTGGGGTCACGGAGAAACCCACATTTGGGTGGGGATCCAACCACCCCAATTTTGGTAAGCCTGTCAGTGATGGTTTGTTCAACCCTTAAGTGGTGGGTATAGTTACTGTTACTAAGCCCGGCTACGAGCCGTTCAGCTACGATTTCTTTGGCGCTATGTTTTGGGGGTTCGGTTGAATCCCCATGATGCCCATGAATTCGTTATAGAGTCACACACCCCGTTGGAAAAAAACCTTTTTCCCAGTTTGAAAATCAACCCAAATCTCTGAGAAAACGGGGTTTTCTGAGTCCAAAATGTCCGAAATCTCTGGATGTTTCTGACCTCAGGCTCTTCAGGCTCTTCCAGCTCTTCTTCTTCGACCAACTCATAGACAGAGTCGTAAGCTTCGTATGCATTACTAGGGGCTGGGACCTGGGCAGTCGGACACCATGGCTTTCTCAATGGAGGAACCATTTTCAATGGATGCTGTCATCATCATCATCATCATCATCTTCATGAAAATATAGTATATCTTCAATAGCATCATATCCACTGCTTCATCATTATCATCAATTGTGCTATTGATATGTTACAATGTTGCTATTGAAAATACTATGATATTTCAATGATGTTCAATAGCCATGCAATGGCATTATCATATATTATCATCATTTATCATCACTAAAATATCAAACATCAGATTCAATGAATCCACCTTTTAATAAGAGGTTCCGGTGGATAAAAAGGATATGAACTATCCGGGGCATGATTCAATGACCAAAACAACGAAGACCCCAAGGCAGCAACAAGCAGTCCCCTGGGTGGGTCTCCCGACGCGAGGGAAGGCCTCGGTCTCCACATCACTTGGATCCTCTGAGTTGTCTCTGCAGGCATCTTGTTGCAAGGAGAGCTCCTTCCGTGCTGAGAGATCGCGACAGAAATTCGGAAGCGAGATATTCGAAAACCCCAAAATTGCGATGTGTAGCAACAAATATGAAGGTTTAACCACATAATTTTGGATTAAGAGTTGATTTAGTTGATTTATGATTGGTAAACCCCTCTCTTGATTATGGGATTATTTAACTACTAAACCAAACGTTTTGGACATAATACTATAATTAATATAGTATAGTGGGGATATCGGGATATCCGTCATACGGGAAAAACAACCTACAATATTTGGATATTTATGGATTTACCCAACCTGCCATTCCATACTGGTTGGTTAAGAATGGGATTCTCACAATGGTTTACGATAATCACTGATAACCCCATATAGTGAGTATAGTATAACCCCTATATAATATGATCAATCAACATGGATCTTGAACAGTGCTAAAATGTACTGTAAACCTCTTATAGCTGAGGACAAGGAAACTCAAGGGATTCAACGCAAGTGTCCTGTTTCAGTTCCTCGCGTGACTTCTTCATATCCTGTCGCAGCTGCTCCTTTTTTTCTTTCCATCTCTCCAGCATCTCGGCAAAGTGACCAATTCTTTGGGATGGCTCGTCTTCGTCGTCCTCCTGATCCATATCTAGCTCAACCTGTCGCGCAGAGAGCAAGAACCAAGGACATCCAAGGACCTCAAGGCATGGAATCGTTGACTGTCAGCCTCCTTAGGGCTTTCAGGGAAAATTCACAGAAAGCTCTTTCTTGACTATATCATATTTATGTGGGTTGGCTCCTGTTCATTTTCAGCTCTGGGATAACTCCATCCAAAATGACAACTACAGACCCTCAACCATCTGACCCCGCATTTGTGCCTCAGTCGATGGTTTCTCGACGTTTGGCTTTTCCTGAAATGAAAGTCAGGATGCAACTTGTCTCAGACAACAGTGTGGACACACTCAGAATAATATGCTTTATTCATATCTAGAGCTTTCCTAAATTTTGGGTACCCAAAAGCTGGATGGTTTATGGTGGAAAACCCATCTATAAATGGTTTTTTTTGGGTACCCCCATTTATGGAAACCTACATTGAACTTTTCCTGCACATCATGAGTCCTCCGCATGGCCGTCCGGTGGATGGTGCGACTTCCTCTCCTGCGCCAAAACGCGTTCAACAAGACCTGGGGATATAATCATCAAACATGGGGGACAAATGGATAAAACAAGTATATCATGTTCATTATACAGATAATACAGAATGTAATATGGTTGATTACGTACAGCCTTTAACCACCAGAAATGGGGATAAATCATCTTTTAGCAGTGTTTGAACTCCTTTTTGGTCGATGACTAGTTCGAAAATATGGGCGGCGACTTTGGCGACTTTGACCCGAAATCTCCATTGGTCTCCTTCCAGTCCGAGTCTTGCTCTTCCGATGCCTCCGTACGATTTTTGCCATGCTACAGTGTTTTCCACCATGATGTTTAAGGATTTTTAAGGCACGTAAACGTGATGAGCACAGCTTAAGGGCAGGACACGGCAGGACACAACTGTAAGTACACAAAACGGATGCAAGTAATGTCGACCCAGGATTGGAAATACTTCAAATTTCTCCCAAGCCACTTGTGTGTTTTGTTTTGCGTTGTTACGAGGAGGTCAAAAAACTAGTGCTAATTCTAAAACCAGTGATTTTCTTCCAACCTATGTCCTATATCCGACAGGATCCATGTATGCTATATATGGTAACATTTACCATCAATATACCCCCACTGTTAGCATATATACCATACATGGATCCTATGGGTATTACTATGGATATGTTCATGGTACCTCCGGCACCTAAAACAGATCAGCAATATGTAGGGGGTAAGTTCGGGGGATGACAATACTGTTTTGAAACCTCCAAAATGAGGTTTCTCTCGACAGAACAGTTTTGCAAAGAGACCAATCTAATCCGAAAAATATGATTAATATCTTATTGTTGAGGATAGTGTGACTTGCTTTTTTAACCTCTGGTAATTTAACATAGCTATTGAAAATGGCCATAGAAATAGTGGATTTTCCCATTAAACATGGTGATTTTCCATAGTTTTTTGTTAACGTTTACCAGAGGGTAAGTGCCAGTTGCATTGCCAGAGGATTCCCACATCAGAAAGTCAGCTGTTGGGAATCTGATCAAACGTGGCGCCTTCTCATCAGACCATCCGCGAGTCCGTTCCTGCGGCTCGGAAATGAGCGAAAATCGTCGCCATATCCAACGATTTGAAGACTTGGTCGTATCTTCATCGCAAAAAAAAACTGAACCCACTTGACTTATATATATAGTCTGTTGTCTGGAAAAACCATGTAAAACCATGTACTGGTAAAACCAGTACCCCCAAAAGTCAACAAAACCCCAAAAACGTGAAGATCTACAGTAATTCATCCGGAAAAAAGTGACAATAGCTGCAGCATATTATACAGTTGACCTTCCGTCAGCCATCAGTTCTTGATTACACATCTCATTTCTAGGAATGCATTCTTTCTTGTAAATAGACCCATGGTAGTAGTGAACAGAACATTATAATTCATTATATAACTCAATTGCCTGATCCTAACAGCAAGTACTTCAATCACCATTAACGATAGAACAACGGTGGAGTTTCGTTGACTCAAAAAAATGGGGGCTATCTTTGATGGCGATCACCTGCTATCCAGACCTTCTCTTCCGGCCATGTCTTCAAGGTCTCTGGCTCCCAGTTCTGCCAATCTTTCTTCCAGTCGCTCCAGTCTTTCCACTCCTGGACAAGCAAAGTCATGGATGAGAAAGATCACATGGAAAAAACTCGGGAAAGCAGACTTCTACTTCGGTTTTGTTAAGCAGTTAAGTACCTATAGGATCCTAAGTAGGTATAGAGAAAACATTAAAAAACGAGGCCATGATGTTGGTGGGATCAATTCTCGCAAGTTGTAAAATTCATGATCCCAACTGCAGCACCAGGCAGCATCAATCTGCCATCAAGATCGCAACGTTTTCTGAAATCAAAAGTACGTGTTCACATGCGGAAAAAAAACCTGGGGTACTGTATATGGTATACTGAAAACTGGCAATTCTGACTGGAAAAACAACGAGCACAGGAATTTAGGAACACATCATCTTGATTCAACCGTTTGCCTTGTAGTTGAGGATCCAGCTAGTTAAACAGGAAACTCTAGAAAAATCGCTGAACAACAACCCCCAAGCAGGAACCTTTGGCACCTTTGAGGGACCCACTTCAGATGCACTGACACTCAGACGGTCAGACCTCTGCCTTGACTTCGGTGTGCTTCCACGATTGCGCCTGTATTGATGGGCGAATGTCAATTGACTTCAAGCAAAGACAGTGTATGTTTAAGAATGATTTTGAAAACAACGAAGATCCTGTTTAAAATATTCAATCAATATTAATTTATTCATATTTATTCGTACCAGTACATCTGTTGGTTTCGTTTCACATGCCGAGCAATGATGGCATTGCCGCTGACTGGCCTGGCTGTTTTCGTCCTGGGACTGTCCTGTCCACGACCATTCCTGGACGGGCCCAAATGACAACTTTGTGTTACCGCTTTTGAAGGTTTGAAAAAATGGAACACCAAATGTGGTCCTAGAAAATGACAGGTCATACAGTATTGATTCATATTGTGTGAAATTGTCCAAAGTTTTTCAGAACCGGGTAACACTACATTCTTCCCGAAAAACTGCGGTCCCAATCCATGATTTAAGGGAAGAATCGACAGGAAACCATGGATTTTCATATGAAATGTCCAATCCATTGTTTGAAACCTGAATTGGTGAAGCATTATGGTCAATGACCGCCATCTGGCCAAAATTTCAAGGCAACCAACAGATAAGAAAAACAACTCTCCAACAGCTCAACCTAGCGGTTTTCTCCTTGACGTCCCACGTGATTTCCTGCTTGACGTTCCAAGTAGTTTCCTTCTTGACATCCCATGTGCTTTTCTTCTGGACGTCCCATGTGGTTTCCTTCGTGACGTCCCATGTGCCTTCCTTCTTGACGTCCCACGTGGTTTCCTGCTTGACATCCCAAACAGTTTCCTTCTTGGGGTCCCACGTAGTTTCCTTGACATCCCACGTGCTTTCCTTCTTGACATCCCATGTGCTTTCCTGCTTGACGTCCCAGGTGCTTTCCTGCTTCATACCCCACGCGCTTTCCTGCTTGACGTCCCATGTGCTTGTCTGCTTGACATCCCACGTGCTTTCCTGCTTGTCATCCCAAATAGTTTCCTTCTTGGCATCCCACGTGGCTTCCTCCTTGACGTCCCACTCGCTCCATGCCTTTGCACGATTTGGCAAATTGGCAATCAGGCAATCAAACCCAGCCCTTGTGTAGTGTGCATGGTGCCGCAAGGGTGCTAGAAACGCCTTTGGAAGGATTCTAGCATTTAGCCTTCGCAAACCAAGAAATTTTCAGGGAATGATGCCCACGGAATCAAAGGTATGTTCTGCATTGTTCTGCAACGTCTCTTGCAAACAAGTAGCTGAAGGTAAAATGCGTTTGAAAAGGCAAACAAGAACATCACCACACAAACGCCCAATGTGTCTGCATATTTTTTCCATGGAATTTTGGGCATGATCAATGAATGATATGGCACCTTACCTCCTTCTGTTGTGATCTCCCTCCACTTTTCCAGCCTGGTCCTGCTTACGCCACGGGAACCCACTCCAATCGCCCCGTTTCCGTTCATTCCAATCTTTCCACTCCTGACAGCAGCTCAACACATAGCCCATACTCTTCAATTCTGCAATAAAATAATTTTGGCCATGCTTTGTATATATCCCCAGCAGTGGCATTAGAGTCTTGAAGTGCTCATCGAAGGTTTACATAGACGTCTTGGCTATATATATATAATATATATATAATATATATATAATATATTATATATATATTCCATTCTATCCCATTTGCTGGCCAATCATCACATGGTCATTTTGGAACATACCGCATTTTCAGACACCCATCTCTCCTGTTGATGTCTATGATTTCCCACATTTAAAACCCCAATGTATCCCCATAAAACGCTGTCCCACTATTACCCTGTGGTAAACGTTTACAAAAAGCTATTGAAAATGGCCCAGTCGAAATAGTTGAATTATGTTGAATTTATATAGTTGAATTTCCCATTCAAAATGGTGATTTTCCATCGTTTTTTCTTAACGTTTACCAGGCCGGGTATCCCCAACTATTTCCCCATAAAATGATTGTGAGTGAATCCCACCATTCCATGTGGATTTTCCATACGAAATCTCTTTGACGACTCGTCGCGGTCTGGTCTCCCCGACCGGTCTCCTCCTTCCCTTCGCTGTGGTTCCATTCCTGCATTCATCTGGGTAAATTATCATATTTCACTAACCTGAATTTACCCAGATTCATGAAAAGAGCAGCTGGTTGTTGAACGGCTTGTCTCTGAAAAATTGAGGGAACATATCCAAACTCCAACGGTTCATCGAATAAAAACCATTTAAAAAGCCATAAGCCCAATATATACCCATCATATTGCTGGTGTATCTGGCAAAAATATGCAAAAATGCTGTTTTAACACATGTATCCCATTTTTTTTACACGAACAGAAGGAAAACTCGTCACGCACGACTTGGTGCACAAACACAGAAAGAACAAACATGTTCACGTACATAACATCATGACATGTCCATATACGTAATGTATAATCATATAATCATATAATCATATAATCATATAATCATATAATCATATAATCATATATATATATAAACATGATGATTTGCACAGTATATTAATTAATTAATACTGTACCATATTAATGATCATTAATATGTATATTGTATACATGTACTGTGTACATGTTTTAACACACCTTCTATTCGCGGTCGCCTGACTCCCCGAAGCCAGCTTCTGCTGTGGCGATGGCAATGTTCGCACCTACTTTTTGGGCGATGCAAAAATCATGGGAAGTAATGGGGTTTAAGCAACCCAAAACTGGGAAGCAATATGAAGCAATATGAAGCAATGGTTTTTCATGGGTTTTTTCATAATGATTTAATACTGGTTTAATGGGACTAATGGAAGCAATGGTTGTATTCTGTTATATTGATAGGCATATGAACAAACAACTGTAAATTCATCTAGAACTGGATCATTTTTACACGTCTATGTTACGTAAATTCCTAGAGGGTAATCGTGCACCAACAGCAGGCCGTATCCCAGGTCAAAATCATTGCGATCCTCGCAACTCTTATGTCAATGCATTGATCTTAAGCGAAGATCTACAGTGAAGCACAGGAAACCGCACTAATTATGTCGCTATGTCCTCTTTAAACATTTAAAAACTGTAGAATTACCATCTGGTTCTTTAACAGTTCGCCATGGACAGATCCACCATTTCTCAGTTCGGTAAGCCATCTATTTCGATTAGGGCCATCTATCCCATGGCAAACTGTTAGTCATAACATGTCATAACCAGTGGAATTACCCTCTGGTAATTTAACATAGCTATTGAAAATGGCCATAGAAATAGTGGATTTTCCCATTAAAAATTGTGATTTTCCATAGTTTTTTGTTAACGTTTACCAGAGGGTAAACCTTTAAAAACACCACCCTGAGGGAATTCCATGTGGGCCTCCGAGGAGGTCGGCATCGGAAGGCCGTCGGACCTGGCGCCAAACTTTTCCAACATCCGCAGGGCATCGGACTGCGCCGCTTGGGAGATCATCTTGCCACCCACCGCCACCTGGCAGCCGGGCAGCCGGGTGAGTTTTGCTGATTTCCATGGGGATTTCCATGGGGAGCTTCCCCCAGGAAAATCCATGAAATAGATTGGGATAGTCCGAGAGTTCCATGAAAGCATCCAGCTTGGAGCAATGAAAACCCAGATTTTCGGAAACCTCTGGTGCATAACGAAAACCATGGATGAAAGCATTCATGAAAGCGATAAAATAATCAACATCTCCGCGTTTGAACAAGTCGGATTTCGTTAAGAGGCCCCAAGCAAATAAAGACTATTCACAATAGTTTGCCAATTCCCTCTGGATATCCCCTTGGACAAGTCAAAAATTATTGACTCAGCAAATCCAGATTCAACCTTTATATCACCATTATATCCCCAGCAAATTCCCATAGTCATAACTTCGTTGGTTTTACACCAGTCTCCAATGATATCCCAAATCTTTAAATAACTCATCTGAATACTTAAGAGTTGCATCCTATTGTATCCCATGTTCATTGGTTCAATTCCCACAATTTCCCCATAGGAAACCCCCAAAAAGAACCGTCAACGGCCAGTCATAGGAGCTGCATCCCGGTGCAGCGGTAAGCCAGCTTTTAAGCGTTAATTCTCCACCTGGGTGAGAACTTGCACCAGTTGGCTTTTAACCTCGGAGAACTTGGTCCACCAAGACGAAAAAACAAAACTGAATAAGTATATGTATCTAATACACATGTCAGTCTCTATAGGTATACTAATTGGTTCGTACACCAGGATAAATACATACATATATATATATATATACCAGAATATGTGTATATCTACTATATATGTGTCTCTGTCTCTCTCTCTCTCTCTATCTATATGTATATATACGTAAATAATAATACATTTACCCTCTGGTTATTTAACATAGCCATAGAAAATGGCCCATAGAAACAGATGAGTTTCCCCGCTACAAACCTCCATTTATTTCAGGGAGTAGGATGGATTAGGGATGATTTTCCATGGTTAAATAACCAGATGGTAGGTGTATATTTATGGAACCTCATTACGAGATATCGTTGGGATGGATGGAAGCCGCTGGAAGCTAACCTTCCGCAGTTACACCGAGGTGGATCGGTAAGGCGCACACCGAGGGGATGCCAGGGGTGAGCGGCGTCTCTTCGGGCCTGCCGTCATGCAATGATCATACACACACGTCCACATATCTACGTAGAAATATCAAACCTTAACTTTTCATTAATATATATATATATACACATAATATGTTAATCGGAGGTTATCTCCCCGATTATGTACTGATGTTTGGTCTTGAAGTAGTTGTCTTCAGTGACGACGGCGCACGAGTCGCGGCTTCAGCATAGCGATGCTTTCTTCCGGTGCTGCAGTGGTCTTGAGCCAAAGGGGCAAGTTGACGCACCCCTTGGCGTTGGATCCTTGAGGGCTGCATTATGTGTGGGTGTACAGTGTTCCGTAGCCTACACTCTATTCGCACCCCCCACGCATGGCCAACTTTGTCGGCCACGCGCAAAGGAGTGTCCCTTGAATTGATCCACTAAATCTGCAGCTGTTCATTTGTTGA
>Ga0126342_10008253_pt1 | contig 18649 bp, 18 predicted proteins | sample Cyp1metagenome_FD_92528 | JGI IMG/M metagenome (GOLD analysis project Ga0126342, IMG submission 92528) | Coral microbial communities from Lord Howe Island, Old Settlement Bay, Australia - Cyphastrea 1 metagenome | ecosystem: Host-associated > Invertebrates > Cnidaria > Coral ...
AATATGAATGAATATGAATGAATATGAATGAATATGAATGAATATGAATGAATATGAATGAATATGAATGAATATGAATGAATATGAATGAATATGAATGAATGAATGAATGAATGAATGTATGTATGTTTGTATGTATGTATGTGTGTGTATGTATGTATGTATGTATGTATGAATGAATGAATGAATGAATGAATGAATGAATGAATGTATGTATGTGTGTATGTGTGTATGTATGTATGAATGAATGAATGAATGAGTGAATGAATGAATGAATCAATGAATGAATGAATGAATGAATGAATGAATGAATGAATGAATGAATGACTGAATGAATATGTATGTATGTATGTATGTATGTGTGTATGTGTGTATGTGTGTGTATGTATGTGTATGTATGTATGTGTATGTATGTATGTGTATGTATGTATGTATGTGTATGTATGTATGTGCATGTATGTATGTATGTATGTATGTATGTATGTATATGTGTATGTGTATGTGTATGTGTATGTGTATGTGTATGTGTATGTGTATGTGTATGTGTATGTGTATGTATGTATGTATGTATGTGTATGTATGTATGTATGTGTATGTATGTATGTATGTGTATGTATGTATGTATGTATGAACGAACGAACGAACGAACGAACGAAGGAAGGAAGGAAGGAACGAAGGAACGAAGGAAGGGAATGAATGAATGATATATATGATATAGTTGTTTTTTAATATATTTTTATACTTATTTATTTATTTATTGATTTATTGATATATTTACTATATATATATATGATTATAATGATGATATTATTGCTTATCCCATTGTATCCCAGGTATACCATCATAAAGTGATTCGTTCTGAAAAATCGTTGACTTACTAGAAGTCAACTATGAGAGTTCTTGTGGACATACAATTTCTCAAAAAATGGCTGGTTCTACCATAGCGATCTCCAAAAAGTATCAAAAAGTAACATATATGTACTTCGTATTTCCAGGTGTTCCACTTTTCGACATCCTTTGCCTACCAAAAACAGTAAACTCCAAATCCGCTCATTCGGAATCTTGGAATATCTTGGATGCCCGACCCATGCGACTGCTGAAGGAGAAGGTTTGACAGCTGAAACCTCCAGTGGGTGGTTCCGCCCGGAAAATGATGGGGATCTAGATTTGGCTGTGGTACCTTAAAATTGGGGATAAAAAAAGAATTCTTTTTCTTAGCTCAGATGGGAAGAAGCAGGGGATTGACCTGCAACATACCTGCAACAAACATGGTAAGTAAAATCCGGGAGCGGGTTGCGGGTTGAACCAACAAACATGGCAAATGAGGATACAACTCATTTTGGCAAACGTGGCCACACCCCAAAGTGGGGACACGTCCTTTTTTTATGGCTCTTGGGAAGTGTTGGTTGTGATGATTTGCAGGCTGAATGCGATTTAGCACCCCATTCTTCCGCGTAAAGGTATGGTAGGACAGGGAAAGCATCCTAGTAAAAGTCCCAATCAATGGAATGGATCATGTTGGAGTGTTCAAAACAACTGGTGGGGATCAACTGCCCAGCTGTTCCTAAGGTGGTAACCACGATGCGGGCCATTGTTCCTAAGGTAGTAACCCTGACGTTTAACCCTCCTCAAACGACGAAATTATGTGTACCACATTAGACATTGGTTCCGGTTGATGGTTTCAACGTGCTCAGCATTTACCCACAATAGATCATGGCTATATCCTCAGTATGATTGCTGGTTGGTGATTTCAACACCCCCCCACATGCAAAATATACATATATAGTATATATACACAATATATATATATGCAGCAAATAAAAAACTATATATATAATATGTATCTTTATACAGTTGTATACATACATACTGTATAGTCATTGGGGATCATCACTTAATCATCACCTCAATGGTTGAAGAGAAAATGCACTTGAAACATCTTGGAACCACAACCAGGTTGGTTCTACCACCATAAGTTGGTTTATAAACCCCATTTTTGATCGGTATTTGTCTGCCTAGACCCTAGTGAAATATTAGTTGTAAACCAACTGAGCTATTCCGAACTGGGGCACCATCTTGCAATTATAGTTAGGTTGATAGTTATCTCATATCCCCATGATATCCCCATGATATCTCATTATATCACCCTTTTTGTTGGTTAAGTTACCATTAAATCACCATTTATGTTGGTTATATCACCATTAAATCACCTTTTATGTTGGTTAAACCACCAATTTCTGGTGGCTCTGACACCCCTTCCAACCAGAGTTTTAAGTCCCACAGATCTGGGCGTTCCACCACCGGACGGCATACTGTTCATGGCCGCGCCGGGCATCCCCCGCCTGCTGGACCCGGCGAGCGGGGATGCAGTTGGGGAAAATCATGGCTGGAATAGGAAGAATCAGTTGGAATATCTTGGAATGATGATTAGTGGGGGTAATGTTGGAATATGTTGGAATATGTTGGAATATGTTGGAATATGTTGGAATATGTTAGACCCATCTGGATTTGGGGTAAAAAAAGGGGTAGCTATCCCCCCAAAATGCTCGAACTTTGCGGGTGAGGGTTTTTTTCATTTAACCAAATGGGTCTAAGCATGGGATTTTAACCACCATAAGTTGGGATATACCCTTTGGTAAACTAACATAACTATGGAAAAAATCACCATGTTTAATGGGAAAACTCACTATTTCTATGGCAATTTTCAATAGCTATGTTAGTTTACCAGAGGGTATCTCAATTATGGATAATTATGAGGGGGTTCCTGAAATGGGGTACCCCCATAAATTTGTCATTCTTAGATTGGGATTTGCCATGAAATAAACCATCCAGCGATAGCTTGGGGTACTCCCAGAAATCCAACGATTACAGAGGAGCTGGTTGTCCAATGTTTAAAGATTCGTTTGCTTGGGGATGTTATATACGTTGACCATGGATCCGAGGTTCCAGCATCATCTGATTGGAGGCTTTGTGCCCATCACGAGATCGCAGCTCCTTATTGTGGAAGTTTATAAACCTCCTCTGTCTCTAAAAAACCCTATACGTTGAAACTAGGCTAAACTGCTATTCGTGGGGGTGATCACAATCCCGAAGAGTTTAGTATGTACAACCTGCGGTCTTGAACATGGTGCAAAGAATAAAATCTGGTTGGTGGTTTCAACCCCTCTGAAAAATATGAAAGTCAGTTGGGATGACTATTCCCAGCATATGGAAAAATAATAAATGTTCCAAACCAGAAATTACCTTCACATGACTGACTTGCAAGTTTTTTTGGTAAACCCCTCATGCAACCAAAAAATCCAGACACCAAAATTCATGTCGCACAAACACCACTAGCACCAGCTTAGTGAACCCCTTGGTGCTTCCCAATATTGCATGCACGTTCCACAAAGAATCTTCCACCAAATTTGCCGACAAAAAAAATCAAGACACAAATCGATTGCCCATCAGATCAGTTAAATATCAGTGCAATATTTATGTGTATATATATGTCTATGTTTATGTATATGTCATATCAACTATTTTCTACACAAATTAACCTGGTTGGTGGTTTTAACCATCTTGAAAAATATGAGTTCATCAATGGGACGGATTATGCCCGTATATGAAATGGAAAATAAAAAATGTTTGAAACCACCAACATTCCCCCGTTTGGGACGCCGACTGCTGATTCATCATCATCTGGTCCATCTCCTGCAGGGAACATGATCCATCTATGGCATTACATGGCGTATATATATATGTATATTCTATAAATATATATGTCTACCGTATATATAATATATAATAATATATATATATATATATATATATATAATATAATAATATATATATATATATATATATAATATATATAATAATATATATATATATATACATACATGAATAAGATAAATTTAGATATTGCCTGATCCAACAAAATGGGTAATTACAGCATTACTCACACTTCATTCAGCATTGAGATTGTGGAATTGTCATTGATACGTTCCTCACTTGCTGTTAAGACAAGTGGAGGAATGGTGGTATGTCGGTACAAAATGGTACAAACATGTTCCACAGCAAATCTAGCAATTCCACTTCTCACCTCGGTCACTGCTCCTATCAAATCTAGCTGCTAGTTTCAACTGGTACAGTCATCCACCACAATGGCGCCACCCCACCAGAAATCACTGCAGTCGCCTCCATCATCTGATTCATCTGTCCAAACATGGAGCCGAAAAAAACCCCAAAGCCCCCGAAGCCGCCTCAGGGGAAGTTGAGGCACCCCAAAAACAAATCAGCAGGCAAAAACGGCTAACTCTTGTACCAAATAATATGTGGTTTCATCATGTTTCATCCTTACATCCACCATCATCCACCATCCACCATGGTTTCTAGGGGGGTGATCATCCCATGCTGTCCGCAGTAATAAGTGACCGACCTGGCCGACCACCAAAGGGCATCATCATGTCGTCCATGCCAAACCTAAGCCGCTAACGGGACGGAAGGTTTGATGATTTCGTGGCATTTCGTGGCTACGCATGGGTGATAGTTTCGGAAACAAGGCCATCAGTTGGTATCAACTGTTACATATTTTTTGATTGGTCACTTCAACCCACGCAGAAAGATATGCAAACACTATATCATGTTGTCGGGAACCGGATAAATTACACTTGACACTGCCCACCAATGTGCCTAAAGGGCTGATTGCCGTTTTTCAGGGCTCATGCGCTGCAACGACGTTGTGCCACTACAGTAGGCGACAGGGATTACCAAGTAGACTGCGTCAAACAACCCAAATTTGACACACATTGAACTGGAAAGCAAAAACATCGTCAATATTCTTCGGTCAATATTGATTGTCAGTCATGTTCTCGACCTCGAAACAAAAAAACATATTTGAACATATTATGAAACCTGAGTTCTTTCATATTGCTGGGATGGACACCATGCTTCCCATGCGTTTCCACCTCTGAGGCCCACACGGATCCCGCTGGAAGGTTTGAATCTGCGCGTGCGATGGAAACTCCACCAATTGCAAATGGAAAAACAATGGGAATTTGATCTGAATTGAATGTGCCAAGCAAAAAGCTTGCGACTAAACATCTCCAAAATGTATAGAATCCACATGTTGCCAAATTTCTTTTGGAAAATGGAATTCTCCAGCTTGGAAGGTTTGTTTTGTCATTGACACCTTTCACCACATTGAGGTTTTAAGATCGCAGCGGTCTTCTTCTGGGTTTCGTGTTTGTCATTGTTTTTTCCATGTCTTTCTCGCCATTTGAAGATAGAAACAAACAAACCAATCCGCGGCCAGGTAGTTTGGTCTGCCACCTGCACCCCGTGATCATGTCAGCTGTTCCTTGGCCTGGCGGTCTGCAGGTCTTGACCTTGGAGTGCGGTCAATGAACTCCAATCTTCGGCCAAAGACCATGATTCGTTGGCCCAAAAAGAGCCCGGTTCCCGAAGGCATGTCGAAGCATAAACGAAGGATGTGGGATTGTCAAAATGAAGCCAGCAGCAATCAAACCCAGTATCCCAGCTTCGATCAAACCCAGTGTCCCAGCTTCGTTCATTTTAAGGCGCTTCTAGTTTCCGCCTGCTGTTCCGTTAACATCCCTCCCCCTCTGGGGCGCAAGCTGTCCGAACATGACTTCGGGCCCGTTGCGCCCCAATGAGTTGCTGCAACTGGGCGGGGGGGCCAGTGGCGCGATGGGCGAAGCTTGCCGTCGTCTGGCTCGAATGAAAACTGCTTCCAACCCCTGGACGGAGCTGCCGGAAACAACAAGTGCATGAGATGATGCCGAATGATGCCTTTGCCATCGACTTTGCGCCGCAGTAAGGTCATGCCTTCGTTGATTGTGGCAACGTGTGGCACAAAAAGAAACGTCCTTTTGGGAGCAAGGACCCTAGTTTCCTGAAAATGTTCTCGAAAAAACGAGAGTATTGAAAGCTCAGAAAGTTGTCGGCTTCAACCCATTCCAGGAAAAACTTATCAAAGTGGTGTTAACCACGCCAAGAATCAATAAGTAGATCGGACGTTTGCTCTTGAAGGATGGATTTAAACCAGTACCACATGCCCTGACACATCATATCTATATGTTTCAAACAAGAAATTGATGATTCTGCCATCAAAGATGGGGATGAACAGAATCCATAAGAATCCAACATTGAAAGAAATCATGTAACGTCGCTGCTTGGCGATCCAACGGTTGGATTATCTGGCCGGATCTATGTTGGGGACTGAAAAAAAAATCTGTGCTAAACCCAAGAATAAATCATCCGAATGTTGGAGCTTTAGGCTATTCTACCCATATTTTGGATGATTTAACGTGAGCTAGTAACAATACATATCCAATTAAATATCATGTTCATTCAGCCTTTCTTGCGACCTACCAGTACAAATCTTCAACAACCCCTGTAAAACTGCTGGAGTGTCACTTATCTGGTGCAGGACCTAGGGATTTCGACAGACTCTGTCATCCCCATGAGTTGGGATATGGGGCCCCTAACTCTGGTTATATACCCTCTGGTAAACCAGGTAAACTAACATAGCGAACTGGAAAATCACCATCTTTAATAGGTAAAACAACTATAAATGGGCCATGTTCAATAGCTATGTTAGTGTTTACCAGAGGGTATCCACTACTAAGTGACACATCGCATTTCCAAGCGGCTTTGGCTTTTCATGGATTTTCATGTCTTTAACCGCACTGGGGGTTACGATATCACGATTATTTTTGTTTTGCGTCTTCGAAGAGAATTGATTCGCCAAACGACCAAACTCTTGGACCATGACACTTTTGCATGTACCCCTCCGCTAATTAAAGATGGCAATGGCAAATACCCTAGCCTATAAATACTATTTTAATGGGAAAAAACACATGGAACTTACAGTAATGGAATATTTTCCAGAAAGCCATATTTGATTACCAGGGAGTACAAAAAACATATCTTTGTAAACTTCTGATGCTGTCTGAAGTGGTCATCATCTTCCCAGAGTCGTCACTTGCATATCATGGCTATCCGATGGTATCTTGTCCTCCATATTTCTGGTGTTCCCATAAAATTGCTAGAATCAGGCACCAAAAATATCCAGAAAGGCATAGAAATGCCACAGTTACATGGAAATTGCGTACGATAATAGCTTAAACCGGTCCCAAAGGAAGTCTTGAAGTTGCACGCACAACCAACGAAAGTAGGTGGCCTGGCACCCGCATCTTTGGTGGTAGAATCTTCCTGTCCTACCCCGTCTGTCTTCGATGAAGATACTGTACCAATCGAATCAGTGTCAGAATTTCATCAAATGGGTTTGTCTGAAAATAGTGTACCCCTACACCCAATGGTTAATGATCATTATCCCTACTAAATGGCTATAATTCGGAGTATACCCCATTTTCAGACATACCCAAATGTCTACCTGACCACAGGCCCCATCCCATCCCATACCGAACTTGTTGTTCTGCCAACGAGACACCAAGCGAGACACCGACAGCGCAGCGGAACTTAGCGGAAGAATCCAAGCTGAGCCCACCAAGCGCACGGGCACCATGGTCAAGGTATATCATAAAAATCCCATGAAATTTGGGCTATGTCATATGGTTATATGGTTATATGTCATATACAGTAACCCTGCTAGTCGAACATGAAAATCGCTGGGATTTATGGATGTTCATCCCCCAAAAAATTCATTGATCCACAGCCATGAAGGGATGGACCCTTGAATTTTTCGATGACTTCACCGCAGGGATGTGCCAAGTGCGCCAAGGTCAAATGTGTCCGCGAAGCAACGAGGCAACTTGTTTCTCCATGGTGCGATACGGCATCGTAAGAATTCACGGTTTCATAAACGTAACCACAGAATAACACTTTTAAGAGGCCGGAAGCGGCGGAACTTGACCGTGGCACGTTTGGTGACACATGCTTTGTACAATCCAGAGGCGAATTGCTCCGGTAATCAATCCGAGAACACGGACAAAAAGCATTTCAATTTGGGAATGCTGAGGGGTTGATGAAGGGTAATTTTCAGAATTTTCACACCTCAAAGCAATACCTTATTGGCTGTCTATCCTTATATCCCCCATTTTTCATGATTAAATCCGATGAAATCCCCATGTGTGATGGTTTCATGTTGAGTAAAAACCAAAAGAAAATCCGAATATCCCAAGGGGGAACTCCCCTCACGCCGCACTAATTGGTGCCAGTTTGTTCATCATTCCCAGGCTGAAGAGCAGGATGTTTCCTTGCATTGATGGAATTTGGACCTGGAATTTGATGAAGTTCGTGATATGTTCATGGGGATACACTGGGTAAATTTAAACAATACATATACATATATATATATATATATATAATTATTTATAATATATATATATATATATATAATATATATATATAATATATATATATAATATATGATTATATGTATAAAAGCTATATATCATCTAATGGATATGAGCAAATATTTGGGGTGGGGTTCTCTGGAAACAGGGGATACTGAACCACATGATTTATGGCTATTGAAAAGGGAATCACGATTATCAACCATGAGATTTTGAGTTGACCCTATGTGCAAGAAAAAAAACACATTTCTGGTTGGTGGTTTCAACCTACCATCTTGAAAAATGATGGAGTTAAAGTCAATGGGAAGGATGACATCCCATATAGGAAATGGAAAATAAAAGTCATGTTTGAAACCACCAACCAGGTATATTTACATTTACCCTCTGGTTATTTAACATAGCTATGGAAAATTGCCCATAGAAATAGATGATAAAAAATGATGATCAAGGAATCCCATGGACGAATCAGTTGGGGCACGGTTTTTGACGGTCATGAGGTCACGATGTCCTAAAAATAATCCCCAAGCGTCTGGGCAAATGATCATTGAATATCATTGTCATCCCTAAACTGAACCTATAATGAACACTCTTTCTGCAGTTTTGGGATCGTTTTTATGGATCGTTTTTGTTTTCCCCATTATAATAACATTACTGGTTGGTGGTATACCTACCCCTCTGAAAAATATGAGTTCGTCAGTTGGGATGATGACATTCCCAACTGAATGGAAAGTCATAAAAGTCATGTTCCAAACCACCAGCCAGATTATATATATATGGGTAGGTTATTGCAAATACAGTTACAATAGGTAATATTAGCCACTATCTTGGATGTCAATCTCACTACCAAATCTTCCCCAGTATATGAGCCATGGTCAATACTCACTATATGGTTGATGGTCATCCCATCCAATAAGGATCCTTATATATAATGGTTATATAATAAATCCCATTAAATCACCATTGGATGACTAGCCCCGTTTTTAATGGTTATTAACCATGAGTATTGACCATAGCTCATATAACATTATAACATTATATCACCATGATTTCCCCAAAAACCCTTCCCAGCCAGGTCGGTCGCCACATCCGCCAAGGGGCAACAAACTCGACAAGTTGCTGTTCACCAAGGCTGCTGCACCAACGATGCGCCCGGGCCTTGGGCGCAAAAAGCGCGAAAGCAGCCATTTTTGGGGATGACTTGCGGATGGTTCATGAGGTTTATGACATTGGGTTTTACCAGATTAAAACTGAAGTTGTTGTTTTAGTTGGGTTGTTTTTGAGTTGTTTTCTGTGTTTCACTTTAGTTATTTTAACTGTTTCGCATGATTTTGTGCTGTTGACGCCACCATATCTGTTCTTTTGTGTCCGTTGCGCGTCTGAGCTTGTCAACATTTGACGGGGCAAACATTGCTTTCTTTTCGATTTCAGGAGTGAAAAAGAGGTCATCTAGCGAGTCCTAGATCATTGCTTTGGGGAACCATTTTGGATATTTTGGGATTTGTGGTTTCCCATTGGGCCATTGGGCCTTCTCGCCAAAGCTTGGGGCCCCCCAAAAGGTCTTCTTGACCATCTATGGTAGGAACATCAAAGTCGACCAAGGACAATAGTGTTTGATGATCCTGCTTTTAAATTGAGAACCAGAAGCAAGGCAATAAAATTAGACCTTACCCTTCAATAAACTGTGCTATAGATGGCCGATTTATAGATGAATTACCCTTTAAAAACGGTGAGCTTCCAAAGCCAAATGTTAGTTTTTACCAAAGGGTAACCTGTCAAAGAAGATCTGCTATCCCAACTCCGGTGCCGTTCCAAAATTCTGCGTTCCGGCTTCCTATAGATTGACATATGATACACATGGCTATGACATCAAAACCTTGGCCTAAAATGATGAAACACATACATCCTGCCGTACGGCCAGCTTCAAGAAGGAACATGTTGATGAAGCAGCTTCTACCCAAATATCCCATGAATACCCTCTGGTTATGTCAAAATAGCTATTGAACATGGTGATTTATAGTGGATATACCCATTAAAAATGGTGATTTTCCATAGTTTTTTGTATGTTTACCAGAGGGTATCCCTTATTCCCATCATATTTCCCATGATCTTCCCATGATTAATCACCATTGATCACCATTAATCCCATCCTTACTAACCACTATGAAAATATCATAAAATATCTATTAACCACTATTAACCATTGTGAAAATATCACCATTACTATTATTCCCATGATATTCCCATTAAAAATGGAGATTTTCCATAGGTTTTTTCTATGTTTTCCATAGGTTTTCCCATGATATTCCCATGATATTCCCCAAAAATCGCTGGGATTGATGGAGATCTTCATGGACAAAAATTCCAGGCGTCCAAGTGACACTCCATCCAAGATCTGGCGGTGAACAGCGGGCAGCCGAGGTGGCGTGGTTCAGAACAGATCTGACACCACCAACTAAGAAAATATATATTTATACATGAGAATCAACATTTATATATTTTATGTACATATTTATATCATATAGAAAAACCATTTATTGTTATATATCTATAATTATTGGAAATACTTAACATATGATAAATATCAATGAACTATTTGACCTGGGTTTCCAACCACAGCTGTTCTCACGGTTGCAACCAGCGAGGGAAACGCAGGTGCAACACGTTGCGGGATGGTTATTACCCTCTGGCAGTCAAAGATGGCTGGGAAATCGTCCAAAATAGAGGTTAATAGCTGGGACAATCATCTACAAATGGGATCGTGGGCAATTTGTTTTCATTTACCATTGCCACATTTGAGCAAACCAGAGGGTGAGCCATGGAGCCTATCCGCCTATCCCATTTGGCCAAAAAAAACCTGACTGGACATGTCATCACGGTCACGGTCAACCAGCGATTCATCAATGAGTCATTCATTACTAGGCCGCTAACCCTCCATGAATCTGGCCAAATGATCACAATCTTACTGGTAATAAACGTAGGGAATGGATAGGTTTTTGGGGGTTGCTGGGATGATCAAATTGATAGTTAGCCAGTGGATCATTCCCGAAAACCCCTGCGTTGAGCACCTGTAAGCCATAATGATTGGTTTCCTAAGGTCTACCAACATCAATAAGCCATAATAATGTAGGTTTCCTAAGGGCTACCTGGCTGGTACCACCCATTCCATTTTTTGATCCATGAACATGGGGATACCAGGACAAAGAAAAATGGATGGTTGGTGGTGACTGGAACCATTAATACATGGTGATTTTCCATAATAACCATGAATATGATCATAAATAATCTATTTTTACAGTTTAGTATCCATTAATTGTATCCATTACCCTCTGGTAAATTAACATAGACCCTAAAACTAATCATAATCTTTTAGTGGAAACTAATCTTCCAACCCCGATGACTGCCAGGGTCGAACTGTTAATTTACTGGAGGGTAACCATATGTAACCATCCATGTTTTTGGGCTACCCCCATGACTATGTACCCCAGTCATTCGCCTTCAACAACTGCGACTGCAACAGCAGCTGATGGGCTGAAGAGACTGGCGCGGAACGGAGCGGCGGAGCGGCGGAGCGGCGCACCGGCTCCGGTTGGAAAGACGTAAAGAGTGATGGGTTACCCTTGGTGATTTCTGGTGTTTATGGAACAATTGTTTCTATAGTAATCTCTGAAAAATATGAAAGTCAGTTGGGATGATGACATTCCCAACTGAATGGAAAGTCATAAAAGTCATGTTTGAAACCACCAACCAGTGATAAAAAATGTGATTTTATGAACAACAATCATGGTTTTCATGGTGATTGAATGGTGATTTTACAACAAAATCGTGTGTTTTTGGGATCTAAGTGATTTAACCATGGGGATGACATGTCCTTGGTGATAAAAAAAATGATGGCTACAGTACTTCAACAATAGTGGCTTTAAAGAATAGTGGCTGTTTTTCTGTTTCAATAGGTTTTAGTGTGAGACCATGGTAATTTAACCAAGAAAAATGGGGCACAAAAATGGTGCAAATATGGCTGGGAAATGCTGGACTATGGCTGGGCATTTTTCATGGCATGAATGGCTGGGAAAGTCTTCGAACTGTTCATATACCCAACCTGGTTATGTCAACAGTTTGCGAACTGGAAGCCATGGCCCAGTCGAAATAGTGGATTTACCCAACTAGAAAATTAGGTGGATCTTTCGATAGTTCGTTATGTAAACGTTTACCAGGCCGGGTAGTTGATTTTCCAGCCATTTTTGATTGCAAATATGGTATAAGCGACAAAAATATGTGGATTTTCGTGGGTTAGATTTCTCCCTCAAGATTGGGTGTACATTTATACCATATGTATACCAACAATCATGCATGAAGGGCGTGCAAAGTTATGCTTATTGGCTTTGCTTCACCCTACTAAGTATATATAGTAATCTCCAAAAATGGAAAAGTGAAATCCGAATCTAAATCAGTGATGATTGATCATTTACGTTTGTTTACCCTCTGGTAAACATACAAAAATCTATGGAAAATCATAATTTTGAATGGGACAATCCACTATAAATGGTCATTTTCAATATCAAACTGTTAGTTTACCAGAGGGTAATCTTTTTGGGTGCATATCTACATATCCGTGTGAAAAAAACAGGGTGATCTTTGTCAATCCAATCCCCAATTTTTTCCCCCATATCCCATAGCAAACATGTGTGTTCATCCCCTACTAAAGTATGGTTTCTGGGGGGGTGTTGAATATAAATGGGAGAAGGGATTAGTTGTTTTAAGATAGGACCAAACAGGTCTTCATATGTCTTCATGAGAGTTCTGAAGAAATCCGCAAAAAAAATCTTCAAACAACCGGGGTTTTGAACACTGCTCTCGAGTGATCTTGTCATACCCTCTGGTAGTTTAAAATAGCTATTGAACATGGCCCATAGAAATAGTTGATTTACTCATTAAAAACGGAGATTTTCCATAGTTTTTTGTATGTTTACCAGAGGGTATCCCTTATTCCCATCATATTCCCATGATATTCCCATGATTAATCACCATTGATCACCATTAATCCCATCCTTATTAACCACTATGAAAATATCTATTAACCACTATTAACCATTATGAAAATATCACCATTACTATTATGCCCATGATATTCCCATTAAAAATGGAGATGTTCCATAGGTTTTTTCTATGTTTTCCGGCAATCTATCGAAGGGTCCCGGTCCCGTGGAAACCGTGGCCCACCGTTCAGCGCTTGCCGTGGAGTGCCGTTGCACGGCTGGGCCTGCCGTGGTTGCCACGGTGGATTTACCAGGCAAATGATGATCAACCATGGGTTTATTGCTGTATAATCCAAATATGATGTATGTATATCTATTTTGCGATAGTATATATATATGGTCTATGTATATATGATTGTATATATATATATTGTTTTTACCAATTTATGTTAGTAATGTTAGTATTCAACCAATTAATGATATGCCAACTGATGATATATCCATTTCTCTAATGGGGATAGGGCCCTCCTAGACATTCACCTTATCATTTTATGGCATGGACCAACTATCCAAAATTAGGGGCAAAAATTCATGGTTTATCGGTTTATCCCCGAAAAAAAGAAAAAAAAATAAATGATGAAGTATCCAGATATTTACCACAAAATGATGATAAACCATGATAAACCATGATAAACCATGATAAACCATGATAAACCATGATAAACCATGATAAACCATGAACCATTGGATTTCGGCTATGCCCTGTTTTCAAAGACACCCACATGGGCTATGATGATCCCAGCATTATTTGAAATCCTTATCAGTTCGCCACTATAATTTGTGTTTTCAGGGTGGTATGACCCTGCATAACGATCCCCCCCAATGTGGATATGCCATGACACAAAAACCGATCGATCGTGAGATCTGCACATGGCTGCCATGACTTCTCCCCCCAAAAAAAGAATCTGCCAAATAGTTTTAACACTGGGTTAAAAACTAATGGGGTTATGGAAAAAAACTATGATAACGATTATGGTTTAGTATAACTATTATAACTTTAAGCCAAACAGTTATAAAACTGGAATTCGTATAACCCCGACATTCCATACATGGCTCAAGGATTTCCATGTAGTGAATTAACTGCTTTCAAGCCGTTGGTTAACCCATTCGCCGCATATTCCCTTCCCAACGAAAAACCGAATCGTGGATTTCTCAGTCCATAAACCATGCCATAAACCATGCCCAAAACCATGCCCAATGTGTATAAATTGAGTTTATGCATGGTTTATGGATGGTAAAAAACTATTCAAATAATCCAAACTCATGCCCAATTTTTATCATCCCAGGTTTATGAAATTGGTTGAAATTGGGTGTACCTCTATGACTTGGATGATCCAAATGGCTAGCGGCTAGTCACAACACGACTTGGGATTCAAAATGCACCCCAGTGAAGGTTGATTGCATAATACTCTCTGGTAAACATACAAAAAACTATGGAAAATCTCCATCTTTAATGAGTAAATCAACTACTTCTATGGACCATTTTCAACAGCTATTTTGACATAACCAGAGGGTAATGTGGCCGGAAAATCCATTTAACGATGATTTTCCCAGCGAACTACCCAAACCTCGAGTCGTGTCGGCTATTGCGGATGTCCAAAATTGCCAGCCACGGAGCTCTCCATGACACCATGGCTAGGGTAAATCCCACAATAAAATCCCAGACTGTCCCAAGTGTATCCCGAACAAAATCCCTAGTGTTGTTGAAGTTAAAGCTCCATGACTTCCATGATTATTATCACAATTAAATCCGCATTAAATTCCCATCTTTGGTTAGTTAAAACTCAGTAAATCCACTTAAATCACATTCTCCACAAGTTTTTTCTTAATTTTCGCGTTGCCTCAAAGTCTTCTTTGTACAGTTGTCGAGCACATCGGCGCTGGAACAACTCCGCCGCATCCTGATGCGGAGGCGTCGCACCACCAGGGTGGTTTTATGGCTAGCCGAGACCAACAATTGACTCATAAAAATTGTTTTGTTACCCAAAAAGATGTAGTACTTATATAATCTTATATAATAACTTATAATCTTTTCGGGTCTAGGATGGTCTAGGTGTCTTCAAAAAAAAAGAATGGAGCTATGACACGCTTTGATGAAGAAGGCGGGCCTTCGAAAATGAACACCGCATGATAGTCCACGTTTCATGGTTTTATCATGTTTAATCTATAAATAGGTTCCAGAGGGTTTATAGATGTTTATAGTGGGCCCCAAGAGGCCTGGCATTCTGTAGTGGAAATTCTGACACAAAGGGCTTTGGTAGATGATTAACATATGATTAATGATATTAATAGATGGTATACCCACATGATTAACAGATGGCTTCATTTTACCCTCTGGTAAACATACAAAAAACTATGGAAAATCACCATTTTTAATGGGAAAATCCACTATAAATGGTGATTTTCAATAGCAACCTGTTAAATTACCAGAGGGTAATCCAACAAAAATCCCCACGTAACGCACTGTCATAGGTTCATCAGCCCATCCCCCCACGGGCCCCACGAGAAAAAATGAAGTCCTCGCTGGGAAGCGTTGCGAGTTCTTCCAAGACGATTTTGCTATGCTCCAAGCTGTCCCAGCCGCCTGTGCCATATCATGGTACCATGTTTTAGAGGGAGAAACCGGAGAAACCCACGTTTTAGAGATCGAAAAACAAAGAACTCATGTGGGTAAAACAATGCCATGTTTACCATCCCCCAATTTCACCATTTTTATAGGTGGTATGTTTACCATTCCCGAATGGTGGTTTATGGATTGTATGGAATATTATATATATATATGGATTATTTTTATATATGGAATATATCTGGATTATATATGGATTATTTTTATATGTGGAATATATCTGTCTGGTTGGTGGTATACCTACCCCATGATGACATTCCAAATAGATGGAAAGTCATAAAATTCATGTTCCAAACCACCAACCAGATATGTATGTAATATATCCCATTATTTGCTGGCGATTCCCCATGGTATCCCAATCATCCAGCTCATTGTTATCCCACCTCCCAAAGCACAGCGTGAGGTCAGCAGCACACGCAGGGACTCCAAAAGTCTTAAGGCACCTGGCGTAGAAATTTCGACGACCAGCAGGGATTGGTTAAAAAAAGGGAAAATCTTCACCGGAGGCCCATGGTTTTTACCATGAAATCTAGGGGTTTCCTATAGATTTTCCCGTGAAAACCAATCCAATGAATAGAGCAGCTCTTTGAGTGCGGTGTAGCATGAACATGATTTATCACATTTTTTTTTAAGTAACTACATAATTGATGGTCAACATTATATATAGATACATATAGATACAGTATTCATATACTACATTCATGATATAATATAATATATAACTATCTTCAATTCATAACATAAAACATCATTATATATTCAGATTCTTTCATATTGATATTTTAGGACAGCTGTTTGAACATTGGAAGTTCTTGCCCCCCCGTACCAAAAGCTGATGCGTGAAGTTTAAAGGGACAATCTTAATCGGAAAAACCATGATTTGGACCAGCAAAATCATGGAGGGTTCCTGATTTTCCTTCCAAAGCTCGAAGAAATAGAGATGGGTATAACTGGGGTATGAGTCCAAAAAAACCCTGAGACCCTCGGTACTCGAACAAAAAACTGGTGAATGGATGTGTATTTCCCCATGGTAATGAGTTTTGACCCATCCCGCTGGCTGGATACCGAAGAACAACCAGCTGATGGAATGCTGGAATTCAGACTGTTCAGCATATTGCAATGATTCTGGGAATATAAATCCTGAATCACACTTAAATCAATCAGCAAAGATGAAAAACAATAGGAGCACAACTTTCTTACCGGGAGTTTACACTATACGTATATATATATATATCACATGTATCTGTATGTGTATATCGCATACTTCAATAGAATTTCAGGCTTTCCAACATTTCTATCTGGGGGCATTTTCAAAGCCGGCTGCGAGCCGGCTGTTGTTCATCCCCAAACGATTGTTGAAAAAAAGGGGGGGTACCATGTAGCTATCAGATCATGACTATTGGGGAAGTACCCCCCTAGTTAATCTAGTTAATAAACTATGGTTTATTGATCCGGGGTTGACATTACATGGTGATAAACTATGCTAAATTATAATGATTCACCAAGCTGAAGAGTTGGGTCAGTTCCGTATACTAACCATCATTCCAGTCTGGTGGCGGTGACATCTTTAGCATTTACCCGGGTTCATGTTGTTTGGACTTGTGCAGTCATCAAGAATTACCGGCAGAACACTAAAAATCCATAATAGCATTATATATCATTAGATCATCTTTATCAGATATACTCTATGGATCCATGGCCACTGTCTGAAAAGGTACAGCCGTACTTCCTAAGAAGGTACGGCTGGCTCCATAGGCTTTTGACTACATCAGATCACTGATGCTGATGTTAAGGTCCGCACGCGTAAGGGATATGTGAATTTCCACCCAAGCAATAGGCTACAGTACCGTACCAGTACCGTACCCCAAAAAATACACTCGAAAATTCCAGCATCAAAAATTGCCATGTTTAGGGAATACCTGAATACCCAAGTGCATCAAAAAACTGCCAGTTCACCATGAATTCGCCCAACAAAAAGGACCTTTCAAGGCCAATCGGAGCTCATGTTTCTCCACCTCCTCCAGACAACTGAGAAAACCTCCAACGATCCGAGGGGGCAGGGTGCCTCCAGTAAACTAAGAAGTAGCTAGGGAATGCGAGGGAAAATTGGATTTTTTTTAGATGATTCATAGATGATTCATAGATTATTTACCTATCAAAAATAAGATGTTCCATAGTTTTTTGTGTGTGTACCAAAGGTTATAAAGCTATGGGAACAACCATGCTGATCACCTCCAATCAGGTTGGGATAGAACCTCCAATCAGGCTTCCGGAGGATCGTCCCCAAACAAAATAGACGCTGCAGTTTGGCCAACGAACAGTCATAGCTATTGAAAATGGCCATTTAGTTCGTGGATTTACCCATTAAAAATGGTGATTTTCCATAGTTATGTAAAAGTTTACCAGAGGGTAACATATTATAACTACTATAACTAAGGTGAAAAATAAGTTATATATCCATATATTGGGGGGGCCCCTGGACAACCATTCTTTACAGCTCCTAAAACGTGTTTCGCAACGGTTTTTCCACATTTCAAGGGTTCATTCAATTTTTCCACACTTTAAGGGGTCCATTTTCCACATTTCAAAGGTTCATTTTCCACATTTCCAAGGCCGAGTTTCCACGTTTAAAAAGCGATTTTTCCACACTTTAAGGGGTCCATTTTCCA
>Ga0126342_10008254_pt1 | contig 18649 bp, 17 predicted proteins | sample Cyp1metagenome_FD_92528 | JGI IMG/M metagenome (GOLD analysis project Ga0126342, IMG submission 92528) | Coral microbial communities from Lord Howe Island, Old Settlement Bay, Australia - Cyphastrea 1 metagenome | ecosystem: Host-associated > Invertebrates > Cnidaria > Coral ...
AAGTACACATTTATATATAGTTGCATATACACGTGTATATATGTATTTGTGGAGATAATATATATATGTATATATATATATACATTTATGATTTGTACATATGTATGTTAATACATACATATATATATATATGTGGATATACATGTGGGTATATATATACATATATGGATATACATGTATATGTAATTAATTATACTTTATATATATGACATATATATATATGTATATATGGCTCAAGTTGACGTCAGTTACATCAACTACCCAGCTCACAAGTTGGTTTCCCAGAACCACAGCCGAACCATCAACAGGATATTCCAGGTTCAGTCACAGCGCGGCGCCGGCGTTTGCCGGAGAAATCGCCGGAGAAAATCATCTCTCTTTAAACTTGCAGAACGTCCTGACAGGGAAGACTAGGTCCATGTCAAATACAAAAAAAACAGATCAGAATCATATTTAAATGGATCAATTGGGATTATTTTACATGCGAAATCTTTTTTTACCAATAGCTAAATCATGCTAAATCTTCAGTGATTTTAGTCAGATTTCCCCAGGTCCATGGCATCACCATTAAAAAACCCTTGGTTCCAAGAGGCTTTCACCCCCCCAGTCACAAAAAAATTGTCATGTGGTTAAAGCAATGATAAACAATCCCCAGTCATCACCATAAAATTATGGGTGGTAATGTCATCCCTGGATTAATAAACCCCTAATTAGGCTGTTTAATTGGGAGGGTACCATTTAAGTCTCAAATAGTGACTATTGCAGGAGAGTAACCCCCCCAATGCATAAACCATGGTTTATTAATCCGGGGTTGACATTATGTCACTATCATTCCCAGTCGCTGGTGCAAATGGCATTGATTTTCCCAAAGGGTCCTGCTTTGTCGAGAAGAGCGTGATGCGTTTGGACAAGTCGGAGACCTATTTTTTGCAGCAATCGTTGTGGAATTCAATCATTTGAAGCAGCAAAAAAAAAGAGGAAAAGTTGATATTGGACATTGAACATCAAACATAGAAAAAATGATTTAACCAACACAAATAGGGAACCAATTCGGAATATGTTGCAAATGGTTCTATTGGCCATAACCAATCATCATACGGGTGTGTCTAAGATGTGTCTGAAAATATGGATTTACCCCCAGCTTGCCGTTTAATGAGAATTATGATGATAAACTATGGAATTGGGTGTGTGTTTACAAACTTATATTAGGTATACTACGTTGTTTATACCCAATCATTATATTGCAAAGGCGGCTTGGAATTATACCAGTAACAATTCTTCCAGATCATTGGATACGCCCGATGAGGACATCATGGCGGTTGGGCCATAACTGGCTGTTCGACAGCATGATGCTTTCTGTTGGTGAAATAACCTTGTGACCGAAAGTGACTCTGGCACTGTTTCAAGTGGACGTTGCGATTCTTGGGGATTGTCAGATTGTCAATCTAAACATTTTCTAAGGTTGGTACTCCACAGTAACTTCAGTCAGGGTAACCAGAATTCTTGGTGATGCTGGTGGTTCAAAAATCAAGACCCTGGGACTAGGCCCAGAGAAAGTACGAAAATGTCTCTGCTTTGTTTGCACTCACCCACAAGTTCTCCATCTTATTTCCTCTTATATATATATACATATATATATATGTTTGATATGTGATTTGATTTTATGAAGTGATTCAATGGGGGTTAAACAAATCGCTGAAGATATATATATATATATGATGATGATATCAGTTGGATTGATTTATCAAATCCATGGCCAGTCTTACATAAGCTGACTTGTTTTTTTAGCTGGTTATGTTCTGTTGCATAAAGCCCAATTCTGCTGGATAAATCCACGTATTTTTGCTTTTTCTCCAACGGTTGAACGATGCCCAATTTGATGTTTTTCCAGGACTTTCCATTACCAGATCCAAGACTTGTGCTGTCGAGCCACATTGTGCTTCAACTGTCTGATCATGCTGCGCGTCCTGAGATCGTTGGGGTAGTTTACACGATCTACAAGTGACGATCACTCTACATTGCCCACTTATCACCAGGGTTAGCAACAAGTATACTTATAATATCTTATAATATATTCTTATCATACCTACAATATCTTATAGCCCATGGCTACTCCACCAACCCCCCAAAGTAGATGGTTAATAAGCCCCCCAATTTATTATATTTCGGTGTTGGGCCTCCAAGTAGGCCGCTTGGTGGTTACGAGGTGCTTACTTTTATATAAACAAAAAACTGGAGCTCGAAGTTGGAAAACGCAGAGTTTTGGGGACGTTAACCTACAAAACAAGGACCAACGAACACGACTTTACGTCACAACTTGAAGCAAAACAACGGAATAATGAGGAGTACATTATTGACAATTCTGCTTCACCCACAACAAAGAATGTGGTTTTACCAAGATCATGTTTAGCCAAAACAACCACCATGGCTTCTGAATCCTTGAATGACCCAGCATGATCGGCTCGACATGTGCGACCCGCAACCGTTGCTTTGGGTCCAAGTTGTAGACACGCACATTGAAAGTGTGATATACTGTGATGGCTGTTTCAACATGTTTCAACCCGGCCCAAACCATGCAATTATTCGGATCATCAACAGTGAGATCTTCCAAGATTCGGTCGATGATAAATCCAACATTGAAACCACCAACCAAAACCATCATTGGTTATATACCCACTATGTATATATATATATATATACATCCCCATATTAGATGCTTGAATCATCTTGAAATCACCAAAAAATCTTTGTTACCTAGTCATACATTGCTTCTAAATCACCATCCTTCTGCAGTTTTGCTGGTTAAATCCCGGCAGTGGATAGAACGGTCAACTGCAATGGCGAAGAAATCCCGCAACTGCACTTTTTTTGGGGGGGAACATGATGGAATAAACCAGTCATTTATGGGATACCCTCTGGTAAACGTTTACATAACTATGGAAAATCACCATGTTTAATGGGAAAACTCACTATATATGGCCATGTTCAATAGCTTTTTGTTAGTTTACCAGAGGGTAAATGTGGTTTTCTTCCCAGCCACATTTTCAGAGTTGCCATCTCGAATCGCTGCCAAGATGCACTTTGTTCTCATAGCTCCTCAGCCCACGGGAGTCTCAGCATGTCAGTTCTATTTCTACTTGGATGTGCCCCCACTGAGGATTCGTGGTTTATAACATGTTATAACCCATAATATGTATAACATTGTATAACCTATACAATTCCATATCTAGCCAATTATAGCCATGTATAATAGCCCATATCTTAGAAAATCCTATATAATATATAGGTGGGGACATCCCATATCACAGGGGGTACAACTCATTTACTAAGTGGGGCCCGCACCCCCAAGTATGGAGGATGGACCAACCAAAACCTTCTTATGCTTTTGCCCAAGTGTCATGCGCGCCAAGTGTAGGCTTTTGGCAGTGCCAATCAAATTCATGCATCCCTTCACGAATTCATCACGCTCCACCAAGCCATTTGCATCCTGAGCCACGACCAAGGCTGGAGGAGATACGATAGAAATGGCCTGGGGTGAAATAAGAGAGCATGGTAACAATATAGAACACCTATAAAGAGAATACTCCCAATTTCTAGGACGTAAATACAAGATAGTACAAGTATATTCAAATGAAGTAAACTCTAGTTGAAGAAATTTGGATTTCAGCATCAATGTACAACATAGAATAGCACTATATAGGTACTTGGTAGCTCATCCCATTTCAAACATAGCCACAATGCCATAGATCCCTACTCCTGTCCAAACCGACCCTTATCCACTGAGTATTCTGGATTTCAGGAAAAAAAGAAGGGAATATATGGACAATGCCATGAATCCAATTAAACCAATTATAGTAGAACCACGAAAGTGGGTTAGTTCATGTTAGTTCACCCCAGTGAAATAACTGGACATTTTATTATATATATATATATTAATTATATATATATAATATAATGAACTGCAGCGAACCAACCTACGGATCCGACTCCTGGACTACAACTGTCAGCAGCAACCTACTCCTGCGGCCTTGCTGAAATAAAGGGCACAATTTCACTGATCAGATCTCTTTGTTCAACGAAACATGCAGTTGTTCCCGCAAGTTTCACCCCAAAGCAATGGGGATGGGCTAAGCCAGTGGGCTACCAATGGACCCGCGTTTAACGCACGGCGCCAGTCAAAGTTGCCATGAAATAACACAAGGGCCAAAAACTGACAGAAACTGTACAAGTATGTGCAAGTACTCTCTCATAGCCCAATATGGCACACAAAAAAAAACATGCAAAACTATGGATAGTAGCTACTGTATCATACTCGATACCCACGGGATGGTGCCCCGCAGTTGTGTTTCTTGGTGAATAACCTCCATAAACCCTATAGTTCAACTGGAGTTTGAAACGGACTTAGCGAACGAACTGGGGCACCACCCTTTAGTACATTAATGTCAACCCTGGATTAATAAACCCCTAGACTGTTTAATTGGGAGGGTAACGTTGAAGTATTAGATTATATTAGATTACGACTATTGGAGGAGTACCCCCCCCAAAAAAAAATAGACCATGGTTTATTAATCCGCAGTTGACATTATCAGACTGGTTGGTGGTTTCAACCCCTCTGAAAAATATTAGTCAGTTGGGATTATTATTCCCACTATATGGATAAATAAAATTCATGTTCCAAACCACCAACCAGCAGATATCAGACTTTATCCGCTTGGTGCTTTCAATGACTGAAGATCTTCGTCAGTTGGGATCACCCAGATATGTTTATGCTTGAAGCAAAGAATTTGGCCACCAATCAGTAGCACCAGTTACGTTTTCTTTTTTTACCCACAAAAGACCCATATGATGTTCCATTCATTTTTTGCTTGTTTTGCCCAAGTCACCATTTTGATGGGACCTCCATTTGTCCAGAGTTTTTTAAACAAAACCACTAGCATGTCTCCAGAAGCATCCCATAAATTGATATAAATTGCATAAATTGCTGAGAAAATCCCAAGTGGTTGCAATCTCAGTGAAATTCTTATCCCATTGTTCTACCCCAATGTTCCACTTCGACCACCAAGACGCTGCATCCAACAATTTGAAGAGGACACCTACTTCACCCCCGTCAATGCCTCAGCCGTGACTGAAATTGCTGTGACTGAACATGAACATGTGGTTGAAACAATGTCATAAACCACCCATGACTGGGAATGGTTTATACTTTTATACCACCTATAAAAATGGCTATTTGTTCCTGGGGGATGGTGCGTTTATGGCATTGTTTTACCCACATTCACTACCCATCCAAGGTCATCCAAGGTGGGGAACCAATGGATCTGGGGATAGCGCACCAATGTGCCATGAACGGCGAAAAATGGACCGGATCTACATTCAGATATGGAGGAAAACCATACATGGAGAAATGCATCTACATATACATGTATATATATACATATTTATATATATATATATATTTAAAAAGAAAAAAAAACATACTAGATGAGTGAGTGAAGCGTATCTTTGTTAGAAATACAACGGTTGGTTACGAGTGGTTCCACCCAATTTCTATTGGCTAGTGCAACCCAGTATACTCAACCAATAATAATCAACCAAACCAAATCTCGGAAACTGTCAGCAATGGGGTCGAAAAGATTCCTGTTTTTTGTAACGACACAGACCTGTCGGGAGGGATACCGATAATTTTCAGGTCATCCATATACTGCATATACACTGCATAATATGTACATGTATATATATATATATTATCATATGCCCATCAAGTCCCGAAACTCAGTTTCCGGCAAGTCCCCATCATCCATCAATAGCATTCAATAGCTATCGTATCATCATGACTGGGTCTGTCTCAGATGGGGAAAATGATAATTAACCATCGAATCTTGGAGTACAACCCCCGAAAACATCGAATTTTGTGTGTTTCCAGGATGGTAGTTCGATGGTTGTTTTGCCATACTTTCCAGGTGTCCAACTTTTCTATACACTGGGGGGTTACTATATCCTATTCTCAGGCTCGTATTCCCAAATGTTAAGGAAGTTCTTGACAACGTGAACATCTGCAAAAGTGTCTCAGATCTGCTGAGTCTTGCGGCTCTGTTCAGTAGGGTCCGATACGACCTGTCAGAAAGTAGTTGTTTTGACCTTTTCAAACTGACCCCAATACTGAAAGCTTCCACTTTTAGATATAACAAGTCTATATACACATATACTGGTTAGGTGCTTTTAGTAGATATATGGTTATATACACATCATTTTTCAACCTGACCAAGATACACACAGTAAATTACTATTTCTGTCACATCTCACTGAATCCATCCACGACACCAGGCGTTTCGGTATCCCCGGATACCAGGCTGCGGCCAAGGATCCAAGTTCCTGAAGGAAAGCCCTGAATCTGGGGATGGTCATGGCCTCAACACATCGGACACTACCGACTGGTGAATGGCTTGGCGCCTGCCGAATGATCCAATCACATGTCTTGACAAATGACCCACAGCGACTCTTTGCCATATAAAAACCTATACACACACATTATATCAAATTACTATGGCAAACAAGTATATATATATAGGTATAATATATAATATACATATTTATTAATATATGATCTCATATATAATTGTATATATATATGCACAGTACATAATACCTAGACCCTCGACGTTCTACCATGAGGATGGCCATTGGCCTCCCCCAACATGGAAACAGCTGCATGGCCATTGGTAACCCATTGTGCTATACGCATCTTTTGTTTCATTAACATCTCAATTTTGGTTGAATCGCAAAACGTCTCGGTCAATCTGAATTACTGACAGTCTGCAATATCTAATGTCATGATATGTCATAGAATGATGATGGACATATGTATATATATATATCTATCTACTATACCCCATATTACAATTCATATCATACTTGTGATACTTGTGATGTCTTTATTTATTTTCTGACTACCACAGAAAATGAAACCCAGTCGGACTGGAGTTTTTTTACTGACGTTCCCCTTGGGATGGTCGCTTCTGGCGATGGTTATTTCTATAACATGTATGAACCACTAGAACATATTACAAATCATGTGTATATATATATTATATATATATTATATATATAATCATATATATATAATGTATGTATACACTATACATAGATAGTTTTTAATAGATGAAGAAATTTTTAAGATTCGATCCAATTTGAAAACCAACAATGCTAGTAACCAGTAACCAGTATTAAACCATGATATTCCCATGTCAAAAGCCTCCGAAACTTCGATGTTCGAAACCCAGCGGCCGTTCTCAGCTGCTCGATGCTCACTTCGTGATGCTCTCCGCCGCTGATCTCGGTGAAGAGGGAGCGAAGGTCCTGGCGAGCCAGGAAACCATGTGGAAACCATAGGAAAACATGCGAAAGCCATAGGAAAACATAGGAAAACCATAGGAAAACCATAGGAAAACCATAGGAAACCATAGGAAAACCACAGGAAAACATAGGAAAGCCATAGGAAAACCATAGGAAAACCACAGGAAAACCATAGGAAAGCACAGGAAAACATAGGAAAAGCATAGGAAAACATAGAAAAACATAGGAAAACCATAGGAAAACCATGGGAAAACCATAGAAAAACAATAGGAAATTTGTGATTTAACATGATTGAAATCAAATGGGGATTGAATGTGATGATTTAATGATTTATAGCTCATCTACATGATAGCTAATCTGGTGCAAATCTTCCAACCAACAACAAATGCATATCGTGGGATTTGAGCAAGAATAGTATGAGGTATTTACATAACGAATAATCATCAGTGAGTGACGAATTAATATCAGTTATTGGATAACCTACTTGATCAAGCGACTTAGTAAGCAGATATTAATTACAGTAACCAGTTACTAAGTGGGATGATTGGGATGATTCATCTTGATTCGTAAAACAGTGGTGGTTTGCTTGCGTCTGAGAATAGATCAAGGCCCCCCACGGCTGCACTGTTGAAATTCCAATTCCAAAAAGAAACATGATGATTTACCAAGAGATTCACTGGTACCCTAGTTTCACATGTTTCACATGTTTCACATAAAGCCGTGCAAGCGTTGTGGGAATTGAACATGTTTTAGCAGGTTTTGCTTGGAAATCTGACTGAACCAACCACCGGATTTGGCTCAACTGGATATGGTGGGATGACATAGCCGGCATCCTGGAATGCTTACCTGCAAGAAAAGCTTATCCGGAATGGTTTTTCATATTGTTGCCCTATAAACTAGTCCAAATTCTCCATCGATGTTCGAAAGAACATGTGTAAAAGACCATCAAGTAGCGCCAGAATTATGTGTGTGGGAAATTTCTGATGCGAGACGGTGTCGGTTTGTTGGCGTGTCTGTCCGTTGTTGGCCATTCACTCACTTATTCTTTGGCCATTTCAGCCATTCAATCAGCAAAACATAGCAAATTTCTATCTTTCAGTCATTCTAATGTGGTTAAAACAATAATAAACCATCCCCCAGTCATCACCATTTTTATAGGTGGTATGTTTACCATTCCCAGTCATGGGTAGTTTATGACATTGTTTTAACCACATTACCGCTGATGAGTCAGCAAACCCTAGACGCCTCCCTAGCCGAAGCCACTCCCTATGGATCCAGCACCAGCTGGACCGTCCTCCACTTGGGCGTTATACTTTTGCAACCTAGAGCAGCTCTCTGCAATGAATCTGAACAGGAACATGTTTTTTTGGCAGCCCCAATAAAGAAAAACAAGGGACATATCAATGTACCCTCTGGTAAACTAACATAACCATGGAAAATCACCATTTTTTATGGGTAAGTCCACTATAAATTGCCATTTTCAATAGCTTGCCATAGGGTAGTGGTAACTTGAACATGTTCTATATAGATGCATACATTCGTGGTTCTCAGTTGACTACTCTCCCAAGAATCTCAAGATATCTCAATTTGCATTGTAAAATCACCCTGTTCAAAAGGTTGCTACTAATCAAGTACTCAGCCCTTGTTGCAGTAGCAGAAAGTTTGACCTGGGTTTGTCTGAAAATAGCGCGCCCCAAAATCAACTGATGTATCATGACTTTCTTAATTAACACGGTAATAACTTGATGGCCCATCATTTCCAGACAAACTGGGAAAGTGATAGTTTTTCCGGTTTCCCCTATTGTGGTTGGTCCTTGTTGTAGTCTAACCCTCTTAAATCACGTTGTGAAAAAAATCACCAGCAATCCCAGGACAAGTCAATGAATCATAAATTCATCCAGCAATCCAGCGCAATGGATCATTCCCGATGCGGCTATAGTTTGTTGATTTCCCGAACAAAAACCTCCATGGTGAGTGGGTTTCCCACGATGGGCCTATTGGCAAACCGTCGACAAGGCGCTGCTTCATCACTGCAAGATCTTTGTCAGCAGAAGTGGTTTCCATAGCCTCCACAGGTCGAAGTACTTGGACACTGGCTGAAATGCTGGATCTTGTCCAGGTTTCCATGTAGGTTTCCCCAGGTTTACATTTGAGAAATTACAAATCATCATAAATCATCGAAGTGAATGGAAACCAAAAACAGGTCTCTAAATGGGAAAAACATCGAACTAAATGCTCGATTCTTGTCAAGTCATATTTTGAATCTTAATCATATCTTCTTGTTGAAGGTGGTACCTGCAAATATCACAAATATCCAGAATCTCAACATGCATTCCGCTGGCAAGTTCAATGCAAAATCATCTTCCAAGATCTTCCAAGGACACATTTCTGAAAAATCCCCCCCACCTGTTAGTTATGGATCTTCCAAAGACACTTACAGAATCTTCAAAAATGCTGGCTTTCCATGACTGTTAGTCATTACCAGAGGCTCCTGAGCAATAAAAAACCGTCCCCAGACGACCAAACTGGGTCATTTTTGGGGTAGTTTTGTAGGTAAATAGTCCAGCACCATGGTTCGCATCTGGGAATTCTATATTCAGCTCCCATACAATCAACCAATAAATCCCCATGACAGTATGCCTATTTTATCCTATTTTGGATTATCGCTTCACGTCCAGAGTTCTCCCAAAAGGCCCTTCTTTGGGCGGCACCGTCGTGACGAAAACACCCGTAATTACGTTGACGATTGCGAAATACCTCCGCGACGCCGCACGGTGTAATGAAAGGGGTTGGGTATATCCAGTATACCCAAAAGAACTGATGGTTTGATCTTTGAAAACTTGCTTTGCTGATGGTGTTGGTTTCCACCATTTTACAAAATATGCAAATCCGATAAATATTCAACCGCAAAACATAAGCCTCGCAACCTTCAAAGGCCTGATCTAACCAGACAAAAACCATGCAAAAACGATATCTAAAAACCTCAAGGACCAAGAACAGTTTGGCACATCAAATATATGCATGCTAAAATACTGCTGGGCAAAAACAGAACTCTCCTCCGTTCGTCAAAGAAAGCATACCCTCCGGCAATATATCAGTTTGCTGTGGAAAATTAGTCTATTTTGTTCTATGTTTTAGCTGTTATTATGGTGGCAAACTGTTCAATGACCAGAGGGTAACTAAATCCCATAAATTCCACTAAACCATCATGGTTCGTTGTATCCGCTCTACATACATCCCTCCTAGAAATTACATCTGCGGTAATCAAACCTAGCACTTGAAAGTCACCCAGTTATAGATGATTTTCCCGGATTTTCCAGCTAGCCACGGTTGATGACACCGGAATTCTTAGTCCATTTATATCCCAATCATGATCCATGTTTTTCCCAGTGCTATTCCTATATATATATATACATACGTATCATACCTATAAATCGCTATCGTTGTTGGTTAAGCCACCAGAGTTTTTACTTGCCGCCAAGAGTCGTAATCGTCATATACCTCGGCTCCAAGCAAGAAGCGCACTCAAAGGTACAAGGTGGTTCCCCCAGTTGATAGATTTGATAGGAAAAACGGTATAAAACATGCTTGAAACAGGAGGGATATCCAACAAACATGGGAAGTTATAGCCAATTTTTGATAATTAGCTAAGATCGTTGAAATAAGTGAATGGATTATGATTGAATATGGATTGTGGTAGATATAGTGACAGGCTTCATGGGGTAAACATTTGTGCAGATCATGGATTTTGTAGACCATCTTCCCAAATATTGTAAGGTTCAGATCTCTTCGGAGCCGCTCAACACATAGACACACCATTGTGGGGGATCCGAATGGCGACCAGGGAGCTGGGACTTGGTAACAGAGGGATGGGGATGAAAGAAACTTCACGGGGGCCCCTTTTGTACTAGGTGGTGCCCCCGTTCGATAGCGTTCAGTTGGTGCGTTTACAACTCTAATTTCACTATGGTTTTATGGGCAAATAAACCAATTTATAACTGGGGGGGTTGGTCACCTTGTACTCTAGGAAGCACCTGTTATAACTTTGACAAAATGGAATACGCAATCTACGGAATCGTTCGGTAAAGAAACATGTCTCCCAGCGCCTGACCAAGCTGCCACCTCCAGGAATATCTCATGCAAAATGCCACAATCCCCAATAAGATAGAACGGTTCTCACTATCGTTTGGTGCTAGTAGCATACAGCTCACCACTCCCTAACCACTGGACAGCTAAAATCATACGAAACAAATCTAACATATGGAGGTTTCCTGAAAATGGGGATACCCAAGAATGGATGGTTTATAAGTTCTGCAAGGGAAAATCCCATTAAACTGGATGATTTGGGGGTACCCCCATTAAAATGGAAACCTCCATATAGTTTACCAATATTAACACATAAAAATACACCCTGTATTTTTTTGGGGGGGATCCTCCACCGCCTTGGGTTGAGAGGCCAACTGGATGACTCGGCCAAGGATCATCACCAAACAAAGAACGGCCAAAATGGAGATATCTTTCCTGCAACGTGCGGGGGACACCACATTCGGGATCGGTTTTTGGGTCTTTGAGCAAGGTTTTATGGGAAATCTATATTTGCAGCATCAAACGTGTCCTCAAACATGGCGATTTCGCTGGGAAAATCAGAGGAAACTATAACTGGGGGATCCTGCAAGCCATGGAGCTGATTACCATCTAATCCAACAAATGGGGATCTCTTAAAATAAGGGATCCCCAAGTCGCCATAGCTTTCACTACTAAAATATGCACTAAAATGGTCATCCATGACTGGGATGATTTGGGATTACCCCCATGACTTAGGAAACCATGACACATGAACTTCAAACTTGACATTGGGTGGTGACATTCTGGACCAATTTCTGCCAAAATCATCCCAAGACGATCATCCCCCGTTGACTGCGACTGCGACTACCCCGCAGCAGGGGCCATGTTTCGACCTGCCCTTGGGGTACCCAAACAATCTTCCAGAGCACCCACGCTTCGAATTCCCAGTTGGGTCTGGGTTATAAAGCGTGATACATCCTGATACCCTTCTGTTCACATCAGAATATAACTATAGGCTATAGGATCTGTTTTTTTCTTGATTTTCATCCCCAATTGACCAATTGATGAAACATGATGAAACGTTATCACCAGCGTGCCCAGCTTCCCCATCTCTGTCAGGGACGAGTTGCAGAGGCCTCATCGAGTCCTGCCAATCCATGCCTCCGGTGATCGCCATGAATAGGGTCCTCAGTGAACCCAACAAGCGAAACCGTCGTGGAAAAAGAGGTTTCTTGGAGATGTGAACCATCAATATCATCCATGGGGATGGGAAAGGATGGGGATAAAATTTCCCGGCAAGGGACCCCAAACAGTGTGGGGGGAGTACAAGGATAATGTAATATACGGTAACTACATTTGAATATACGGACTTTAAAATATACGAACAGGTATTTTAGACTACCTCCGGGAAGGTTTTCCTTGGCCCGCCCGGCCATTCAAACATACGGAATCCAATTCATTTAAACATACGGTAACTACATTTAAATATACGAACTTGTATTTCATACTACCTGGGGGGGGCCTCGCGGTCTGGCCCGACCTCCCCATATTTAAACGTCGTTACCCGTAATGTTAATGATGATGTTCATTAATGTTGATGATGTTGTTGATGATGGTGGTGATGTTGGTAATGATTATGATGATGATGATGATGATGATGATGAGCATGGTGATGATGATGGTGATGACGATGTTGATGGTGATGATGATTGTCATGATGGTCATGATGGTCATGATGGTCATGATGGTCATGATGGTCATGATGGTCAAGATGATGATGATGATGATGATGATGAAGATGATTAGAGGAAGATGATGATGTTGATGTGGAGGAGGAAGAAGATGATGAGGTTGAGGGGGAGGATGTTGAGGAGGAAGACCGATCCCAAGACCGGGAGGCACACTGTGTGCGAGCCTGCGCAGGCGACATGCGCATGGACATTTCACAAAAGCCATTTTGTATGGAAATGTACAAGAAAAATGGCCGCGGACACCTCCGCGGCCAGAGTTTTGTGCGAGCCTGCGCAGTCGAAATGCGCATGAACATTTCACAAGAGCCATTTTGTACGGAAATTTACAGGGAAAATGCCGGACGCCCCGGATACCACCTCGTTTGAACACAGGGCCTTAACTGTTACCGTAAGAACCCCTCAGTCTTGCCACACTGTTTGGGGAAAACATGTGGATTGTCATGAAGAAGTGTGATCTAACATGCTAAAAAACGGGAAACGAGTAGACTACAAAACCACCAGAATTTTGGTTGAACACCCATAATTTCACATGCTGCCCTTTTCTATTGCAAGTTTAATATGGAAAAGGATCAACATGGATCAACAACTATTGAATTTTCTGGTGCCGTACCCAATTTCCAGAGAAATGAACATATGAACATATGATACGACAATGGTTTTCCTATAGTTGTTGATGCACGTTTTGTATACTTTAAAATGAATTGCAGGCCATGAATTGTTTGATTCTCCCCTGGAGAAATCAAGCATTTGTAGCCGCCATTGGTACTGAAACATGGCGCCATGCCATATACCCTCTGGTTATTTAACATAGCCATGGAAAATGGTCCATTTATAGTGGATTTACCCATTAATAGCATGGCATTGTGTTTTTCCAGTTCGTTATGTAAACGTTTACTAGACCGGGTAGATCAGACATGATCAGGTGATCTGACACCATGTCTTTCCATCGAAAAATGACTTTGTTAAAAGCCCGTTGAGTCAGGGATTTTCCAGCCATCTTTGACACCAGAAAAATCACCATATCGATTCCAGGCTCCTGCCTTAGATAATCCTGAAGTAGATCAATAAATTCATCACTAAAATGGAACATGTTCCTGAATGTTTCGATTGTCTTTTTTTCGGAAATTCTATCTAATTTTGATTCTGTGATATATTTGAATGAAACATATTCACATTTTAGTGACGATTGTTGGAAAATTCCAGGTTCTGTCTACTTCAGGAACCTTATATATATATACAACAGAGATTCTGTACTTGGTGGCTCATGCAAGCAATTGGTATTTCACCCCAGTTAATTCACTAGGGTAAGAAGAGTTAATTCAGTCATACTGGGGGTTATAACCCACTTACTAACAAGGATGAGCCACTAAGTATACTCACAATACATCACAAAAGATTCATTTATAAACCTGGGAAAGAGGAACCATAAAATACCATAAATCAACACTCAATAAATAAAGTACTCCCACATAATTAAAGTATATTCCCATCTGTTTCCATTCATATTCATTCTGGATCAAGTAGAAAAATGTCAGAATCTTTCACAAAGCGTCAACTTGGTGGCAAACTGCCCAGGAATTTTCGGATCTGATTCCTGGCTTGAACCAAACCCGTCCCATCCTCCCAGCTTGGCCACAGCATGCTCTCAGGAATGCTTTCCCAATAGACCCTGAGGCTTTGCCACGGACACCATGGGCTAACTGAAAGTCGGTGATTTACCAACTGAAAAACCAGGAAAACATGGTGGTGTCCTGTAGCTATGTTAGATTGCCAGAGGTTAATATTTACGTAAACCGTATCTTAGAAAAATCTATCATGTGGTTGGGAAACTCTTGCTCCCTGCCTCCACAGTAAGGAATATCATAGTTCCCTCCCAACCACCAAAATAGTTATAGTTATTATTGCCGATTGGTTTTTTAGGACTTTACAAAAAGACATGGTTGTCATCAGTGAACTTACACCAGTTAAAGGCTAATCTGCTCCAGCAGAGGGCCCTGAAAAAACATGTTGTGTTTTCTGGAAAATGATTGTCTATAAATGGTATGCCGTTCGATAATCACACAGAGCAGAGGGAAATCCCCTAGATTTACCAGAGGGACCCTCAGCTGTCGTCCCACTAGTGATCATTCCCCAAGGGTGAATCCAATCCATTTTTTGATTAGAGTTGGCATGAGCTGTATATATTTATATATACATATATATATATATACGAAACACATATGTGCATATATATATATATATATATACAAAACACATATGTGTATATATATATATTATGTGTATCCTATGCAATATCCTAAGTGATACTTAATACTTATCCCATTCAATCACTATCTTTAATGGCTTTAAGTCCAAGGTTTTGACCGCTAGTGGGAAAACCCACATGGCTCACAGCCAGAAAGACCTTCGTGCGGTACCCTCTGGTAATTTGTTACATAGCTATTGAAAATTGCCATAGAAATAGTTGATTTACCCATTCAAAAAATGGTGATGTTCCACAGTTATGTAAACGTTTACCAGGCAGGGTAATCGATGACCTGGAACGTCACCACGCCTTTTTGAAGAGGCGGAACCATTTTTCTGGTGAAGTCCCGCGGACCCGGATACACATTCCAATCAATTGGGATCATTGCAACCATTTTCAGGAAGGGAACCAACCAACTATATAGGGGGGTTCCATAGTCATGGGGGTACCCCTTTATCGCTGGATGGGGAAAATTTCCATGGGAAAATCCCCATCTAGAAATGGATGATTGCTTGGGGTAGCCCTATTTTATGAAACCCCCACATGGCACTCCACTTCAACTCAATCTTTCCACTCATTTCTTCAGAACCCCCGTCCCATGAGCGCTGACATGCGCCGAGGGGCGCGTACTCGTTGCTACACTTTGGAATGGAGTTGACGTCTTCCGTTAGCAGGACGGCCTGCCGATAGATGGCCGGATCAAAAACCATCCCCATTGAAAGATGGATTGGTTATTAATTAAATCGGTTTTATAATTTATTGTAAAAAAATGGTTTCTTATTGATTGATTAACTACTATATGTTTATATTTTTTAATTTATTTTATTAATTCATGGTTTCTCCCCCGGTGGCGGACAAAAAAAACACACGCAACGGGGGCACATTCCGCCTGGATGCGACATTCATCCGTGACCAGCTGAGTGAAGAGGACCCCAAACCTGCATCGCTACGCCGCTACGCTTGGGATTTTCCATCATGTATTGCATCCAGCTATTGGGAATCCCAAAACATGTATGGAAACCTCCAATTTTTTTAGACCCTGGGCCTGGGAGGTGAGTTTCTACCAAAACCAATGGGCTTGGAACTTCGGTTGGCTGATGATGTTTTTAGCGGAAAAACACCATCATTTTGGGGATGAGTTGGGTTCAGAAATGGAGATCATTTTAGTGTATAAATGATGATTGGTTGATAATAAGCCTATTATTGGAATATATCCCAATGATTATCCCAATTATATCCCATTGATGGTTTCTACCAATTATTTCTATACATGTAGTTCGGGGATACCATCGCAAAGTTGGGGATTATCGCAATCCAGAGGGGGAATCCCTTTCTCAACCAACCAGTTTTTCAGACTGCACAGGGTTTGAACACTGCGCAAGGCCCTAGCTGTTATTGGGATCTAATTGGGAAAATAATTGGGATCAACATCAATGTAATCAACATCAATTAATGAATATTATTATATATGGATAGTTGGGATTATAATTGTGTAATACGGATGTTAATTGGAACTATTGGGTCACTAGAAATGTTTATTGGTATATAATATAATTAGGATACTAGTGACTAGTGGAATCCACAAAGGGCTGCCGAAAAGTGTGAAGCCAGCATGCGAAAAACATGATATTTACTAATGATGTCCAAGTTTCCCACTTTCCCACCCCCAAACCAGGGATAATTGTTTTCAGTTTGCGAACTTGAAGCCAAGGGCCCATTGAGTTAAGGGATTTTCCGTGTTTCAACATGGTGGTTTTCCATTTAAAGGATGAATGCAGTTGCTTCCGTACATGGCTCTCATCAAATGCAGTTGTGAATGGCCGCGGTTTGTGTTCTGCCACGATGGACAAATAAACCACGATGGATTCTTCATGAATGGCATATTTCTCAATTCACTCGCAGAAAAACTCTATGGAGTCGACGGTTCTGACTGGAATATCTGGAATATAGTAATATTATTTTTTTTACATGGTTTAATAAGCCACTAGCGAAGCATTCAAAACACATCGGTAATCACAGAAATTAGAACATGCAAAAATGATGGTATACCCTCCTGAAACGGAGATGGATGGACATGAAACAAAAACATCAACGTTTCCGCATGGAAGCTCTTTCGGACACCACTTTTCGAAATTACATCTTGGCTTTCAGGGGAAGAAAATAGACGAAGATGGCAAAAGAAAATGAGATACAGTGACACAGCCAACAAAATGGAGAGAACACCAGCACGAATGGGATTATCATGGTTGTTCAAGTTCTATGAGTGCTGATTGTGATTTCAAATTGCTTTATAGATCACCCTGTTGGCAATCTAACCGACTAGTAGCAAGATAAATTCCCCCGCCATCAATATCTGTTGTGTTTTTATTCTCGTCTCTAGCTTTTTCAGGTAATCACACCTATGTAGAGTAATGTCAAAACAATAAGACAGAAAAAAAGGAAACAATTTACCACCGTCTTAGTCGGATTTTGTTTTCCCATCTTTTTCAGTATTGCGACATCCGAATCTTCCAGTCTCCACTCACTACACTTTGCTCAGAAAGGAACGAGTAGAAGAGCAATAGCAACAAGACCAGGGTCCACATCAGGGAGGCCATACTACCTGCAAAGCGACCAGCTCAACACAAATCATCTCTTTCTTGTGGTCATTAAAACAATACTGGTTGGTGGTTGCAACCCCTCTGAAAAATATTAGTCAGTTGGGATTACTATTCCCAATGCTTCAAACCACCAACCATATTAGATGGTCGTTTCAGGCTTCGAGCTATTTCACAAACCCTAATTTTTACATCGGCTCATCCCATTTTCAGCCGACAATCCAAATCAAAGCGGTCCTTTTAAATCGGATCCAAGGACCCATCAACTGACCAGTTTTGGCCACATGATAAGATTTCAAGATCCTTCTTGGTTTCATTAGTTCGGCGTCTATATTATCGAATATAATGTGGGTACAACAATCATAAACCATCCTCAATTTCACCATAAATCGGTATAGTTTTTTCATCATTCCCAGTCATGGATGGTTTATGGTATTGTCCCACAAAAAACTCGGAACTGTCACAGTCGTCGCAAAATCCCTTCGCAATTCACCATGTCGTCACATCCATGGCTTTCCCCCTGGAAATGATCACAAAACATTTCAAGGCGAACTTCCTGGAACCTACATGATTCTATTAATTACTTTACTGGAGGGTAGGTAAATATGCTAATCTATTTTAATATGTATGTGTATATA
>Ga0126342_10008255_pt1:0-17500 | contig 18645 bp, 13 predicted proteins | sample Cyp1metagenome_FD_92528 | JGI IMG/M metagenome (GOLD analysis project Ga0126342, IMG submission 92528) | Coral microbial communities from Lord Howe Island, Old Settlement Bay, Australia - Cyphastrea 1 metagenome | ecosystem: Host-associated > Invertebrates > Cnidaria > Coral ...
CATACATATATATATATACACATACATATATATATATGTATATATACATACATATATATATATATATATATATATATATATATATATACATATATATATATATATATTCCATGAAACCCCAATAAAAATATCCCATTGAATCCACATTTGCCATGCTGAAATCCTCATCGAAAATATCTCATTGATATCCTGTCCCCATCAAGAGCCACCATCTGATGACCATCCCACGAAAGGCTACAGTGAACTTCATGGCACCGATCCCAGAGGAGCAGCACGTCCACTCCGCCTGTGACTCGCTATGGCAAAACCAGATTTGACAATTTGGGTGGGAAAAACCATGGGAAAACCATGGAAAAAGATAGGGAATTCAGCCATTCTTTCTATCCCTCTATCTATCCATCCATCTATCTATCTGTCTATCTATCTATCTATCTATCTTTCTATCTACGCACACACATACCTGGAACATATCCCACCATCTGTGCCCAGTCCTTCATTGAGGCATTCATCACCTCCAACAATTGGCACGTCAAGTGGGACCTGGTTGGGAAGTCAAGGCGCGGGCCACTGCCAGATGGGAACCTGAGATCTGGAAGATTGGAGGCTTTTGACCCTCTGGTCGTTGGGAAATTCCCATGAAACAAATTCTAAACCAAAGGAAAAACGTTGGGAAAATATGAGCAATCATGAACAATGTGGAAAATCATGAATAATGGACGTTATCATTCACGGGATTATCATGGGAAAATCATGGAAGAACTGTTGGACATCTCCATCAAAAATGGAGGTTTGAGTAACCCAAAAATCAAATGTTGAATATGGGGGTTGTTCGAAGTCTGGGAATACCTTCTCCTTCAAAAATATGTTTTTTTCTTAAAAAATACGGCATGTTAACTGCCAGAAATGGGGGAAGAAGCAAGGTCACGCCGCCCGCAATGACCCGCTGATTTGCACTTTGTTTTTTTGCTGCCAAGTCTTTGTTTTCACAACCCTTCCAGGGTTTTGTGTCCAGAGCATTTTGTGTAGACTTGCAATTCGATTGGTATTTGCGTTTGCTGTTTTTCACTTGCAAGTCTTTGCCAAGGTGCCCAGCTGTTTCAACTGATCATCCAGAGGTTTCAGAGCGTGTTGGATGTTACATGAAGGTGTTCAGAATGTGTTGGATGCTACATGAAACTGTTCACAGTGTGTTAGATGCTTCATGAACGTCTTCAGAGCGTAACACCAACAGCGTGTTAGATGTTACATGAAAGTGTTCTGAGCGTAGCACCAAAAGCATGTTGGATGTTACATGAAACTATTCAGAGCGTAGCACCAAACGTGTGTTCGATGTTACATGAAAGTGTTCAGAGCGTAGCGCCAAGAGCGCGTTAGATGGTACACGAAAGACTAAAGACAAAAGAGTTGAGGCGTAGCATCAACAGCGTGTGAAACAGAAATCTGACAAAATTTAAAGCACCTGCCAAAAGAAGAGGCGACAAAACTAGGCCCCACCCTCCACCTCCCCACCCCTCAACCCAAATGAACATGCAAAATATGACATGTGACAACACAACCACAAAAAACACATGCGCTATATGACCTGCAACAAGACAACATTGCAAAAATTAGCAAACCGCCTAGGGTCGCTAAAGGCGGCGTCGATTAGGTTGTTCACCAACTGCACAGTCGCCAGCTGAACTGTTCGTCGATCTAGCTATGTGAAGACCTTCGTGAATCAACAGACTTAAAGCAAACATGGTGGTATCATGGGGGTATAAAGGGATGTAATTGGGTATCACAAACATATGGTGGGGATTCCACCAACCCCCCAATGTCAGTGACCCCCAAGAATAAGGACTTATGAACAGGGCGAATCTTCACCACAAAACCCTGGATCAGTATTGGATCTAATGTGGGAAACCCTGGCTGCCATAAACAATCCCCATGACTATGACTGGGGACGGTAAACATAGCGCCCATCAAAATGATGATTTTGGGCTGCATTCTTGGGTTTACCACATCATTCTTTTCGGGTCCCATCGGAAGATCATGGCCTTCTGGGGCAGGCATTCGGAAGTGCTGCCAACGGTTTTTTATCTCGTGGAGCGGATCTTGACGTGGCCGTGGTGGCAATCTTACGTTTTGTTTTGGTATGAAAACAGGGTCGTGGCGAATAGCAGGTTCAGTGGAACCATCAAATCGGGTAATAATACGATACCCAGTTGTTTTTTCTGGATATACCAGATGAACTACGGAAACCCTCGTGCCTCGTACAATTTGATTGCGGTGCCTTCTCCATTCATGGGACACAGTGTTGACATCACGTGGTGCTCAACATGACCTCCAAATTCAGTTGCCGTGACAGCAGCATCCACCAGCATACCCATCTTTCACTTCAGACGACTGGCCTGATTCTTGTTTGTGAATCGCGAAATACTTGCATGAGGGACAGGCGTTGGTAAATGTACTGTTTTGGGGATTTTAAACATCACTTTCAAGTATCTCTTGCAGAGCATATCCTCAATAGTTGGGTGATGTTCAATTAGGACATGTACCAGTCCTGAGGGACAATAACAAAACAGGGAACTCCTCAGCAATTCCGTTGGTCCCAGCCGCATGGTTTCCGCATCGGACCTGGGGTTCGGTGTCCCAGCGATCTGAGGTGACTTGCTATAAGGGGGACATCCAGGTCGAGGGGACCCATGAGCCACCCATTTGCCATGTGGATGACTTGTCCAGATGGGGTACCCTCTGGTAATTTAACGTAGCTATTGGAAATGGCCATTTATAGTTGATTTACCCATAAAAAATTGTGATTTTCCATAGCTATGTTAGTTTACCAGAGGGTAACCAGCCATAAAATTCATGAAATTCTGAGCTCACGGATCTGCATAAGGGCGCGCCTCTGTGTCAGGATCAGGATAGCCAGATGGCGCTGCAAGAGTTGAGATTCCGATTCGGGCCGCTGTTGGGCCAGCAGCCACAATTTCAGGTGATACAGGAGCCACGATACTGGAAGGATGGTATAGGGAGAATCATCCCTAAGTGGCCGAAGTCTTCAGGTTCGCGAATTCTATACTCTGTCCATGCTTATCCCATTATATCCCCATTTTCAATGATTGAGTTATCATTTGGGGGTTGTTTTTCACAGCTTTTCACAGGGTACAGAATACTTTTGGAGCTGTGACAAAAAATACAATTAGTGACCACCAAAAAGATAGAACTTTAGAATAGTAGAATCCTACTAAACACATGGTGACACATTTTCTATTTTATTGGGATTGCTAGATGGTTTATTCGGCACGTTGGTTTGTGGTAGTCAACCTGCGGGTGACCCCCCACCAATAGATGGTTAGCTGGTTGGCTCAATCCGCTTGAAAAAGTTTGTCTCGGAAAAACCCTGGTCCCAAAAAATGCTCCAATTCTCAGAGTGATCAAACTGATTCATTTCGCTCCTCGCGACCCGCAGGAAGTCTGGTCTGCACGGGTACCAATCATCAAGCTGCGGTATATGGATATAATCGATGTCGACTTGTCTTGTCCCTTGGTATTCGGGGGTGGTTACTGTTCAAAAATCGGTTTGCCTGAAAATAGGGGACCCTAGATTTTGGCATATTTCGAGAGTTTGTCATCATTTTCCATATTCCAATTTTGTTGGGGAACCTCTGTTCGGACAAACCGCAGATTTTGCACATCGCCTACCTGATGCAGCCCCATCTACAAATGATGGATTTCCCCCGCCAGCTTAGAGTCTCTTGGCGAGGCCACAATCCACAGGCCTTGCAAAATACGCATCTTCTTCGAAGCTGGGTCGAGGAGTTGGTTGGGATTGGTTGACCCAGTGATGAAAAAAATGGCAGTGAGATATCCGTGTGGTTCATTGCATATCATATGTCAATGTATATATTATATATATATATAATGAATGTATATATATATATAAATAATGAATGTATATATATATATATATCTATAAATATGTATCTAAGCATCTGACTATCTATCTATCTATCTATCTATCTAATCTAATCTAATCCAATCCAATCCAATCCAATCTAATCTTTCTTCCTTTCTTTCTTTCTTTCTTATCCATATATATATATACATACACACACCTGCAGGGAATGTTCCATCGCCATGTTACAGGATGGAAGTTGATGATGTTGTCACCTGGGGATTGGTCCTGTAAAAATGAGGAACCGAAGGCAAACTGTTTTTGCTGTTGCCGATGCTTTTCTTGGGGATGCATGTCCACCTTTTCAGAAAGAGTGCATCCTTAGTTACGGTATATCCATATACTTCCATATATATATACAGGTGTATATATATATATATATACATATATATATACATACATACACATGTATATTAATGAAATGGATGTATCCCGTGATCCTCGATGGTGTACTAGCTTCGCGCAGTCATTCTTTTTGTGGCTGAGAAATCCACCAGATTTTTCCTGTGGTTTTAGCGCACATGATGGGCCTCTGATGGTGGTACTGACTCTGATTTTTGAGATGACCACCACAATCAATGTGCCGGGAATCCCATTAACCACTCAGTTTTGCCACTCAGTTTTCGACAGCTCGGCGCTACACTAAGAAGCCTATTCGACTCTAAGTCCCCGGATCCGGGAACTGGTTTTATGTGTGAAGTGCTGGGCGAAAGCCGAAAATGTTCCTTGGACCATCTTGGATCTGCTGTGCGGACTGGGCCATGACTTTTTTCGAGGGGCCTGTTGTTTCGCGGCAGAAACTTCAGAAATCCGAGAAAGGTCCACGGTCTCAGACATCCAAATGTCCAATCCTGGATTATACTGGTGCCCCACCAAAGATGATTTACTCTTGTATCTTTGGGGGCCCAACCATTGTTTGTTGGTGTTGCTGTGGTGACCAACCAATTGTTGTTTTTCTACTGGGAATTAGTCAGAAATCCATCGGATCCGCAAGTGAAAAAGTTTTCGCTGGGATTTTGCTGGATGGTCATCCCAAAAAACATGGACAACTACTGTGACTTCATTAATGATCAAATAGCTTGCACGATGGTTAAACCCCCGATTGAATATGATTTAACTGAACTAACTATTGATGATTTGAAACATTCAACCCTTGGACGCCACAATTAAACCCCATCAAACCTTCATAACCCCCATTCAACCCCCATTCAACCACTAGAATTTATAGGTTTCGATCCATTCCCCCATCGTCAAATCCTAGGTCTGCGGTGCACCCTTGGGGCATCTCTCGTCCTATGCTTTCGCAATCATGGTCATCTACTTCCTGCCACTGGCTTGGTGTAGTTCTGATAGTTGTAGAATGTTGTAGATAATTGATTACTGTGGTCAGTAGCAGTATAAACTGTGATAGTAGTATTGATAAGTATGATCGTCGTACAATAACTGCAACAACTATGGTAGTAGGATTGTGGTCAATTATGTTATGACTTATATATATATAGTTTGAATCAGCTATCAAAACTAATTTACCATTGTAGTTGTGTTGACTCTAACGGCCACCATGGCGAAGCATAGAGGGCGGCTGGATGGAAACTTTTCCGAACCTGAAATCCTGGCCAACAAAAACCGGAGCACAGTATACTCAGTATAGTGTAATGATCAAAGTCGTCAAAAAAACACGAATTTCCTGTCATTTCTCGTGAGAATCAGCATGATCATTTGGTCCGTTCATTTCTTTTCGCCTTTCGGGCGCTTCCTGCTCCTCCAAGCGGTGCGTCTGCGTCTGAGGCAGGTGGAGGGAACCTTAAATTTGCCTTGTCTACCGGTGAGCAGCTTCAGCAGTCAGGGCAGCACATTTCGCGCAGATTCCAGCACTTGGACACTCGGGATGTAGCCTGTAGCCTTGATGACTGGTTCCTAATAATGGGATATATATACATATATATATAATATACATATATATATAATATATATAATATATATATAATATGTACAACACACACACACACACATATATATATATATATATATATATTGTATTTGCAGCATATGTATATATATATATACATACACATAATTATAGGAAGTAGCTCCAAACAATTGGCGGCTCACATCCAAACCATGTTGTCTGAGATAAGGTGCTGTGTGACAATCTTGAGCGTCGCAAGGCTTTGTGAGAAGAATGTACTGGCCGGAAGACCTTCATGTCAACCTCCTCCCCAACCTACCCCGTGCGTCCCCCGTATATATATATATATTATATTCTTTATATTTATTATGTATGTAGTATATATTTTTCATATAAAATATAGTATATAATGTATTCTATATATTATCTTTATATATATAGATATACATGATATATATAGATATACATGATATATATAGATATACATGATATATATATACATGATATATATATATATACATGATATATATATATATACATGATATATATACATGATATATATATATATATATACATGGTATATATATATATATATTGTACATGATATATGTATATATAATAATATAAACTATATATATTTATATTAAATATATGTATACATTTAGAGCGTGTGTATACAGTGGTAGATATCACCAACATGGAGATTCGCCAGGCGAAATGGGGTGGTACAGCAGGGATGCATTGCTTCAAAAAACACGAATTAAAGACGCAAACTGTTTGGGAAGAGATTTGTTTAGCTAGTTGTTTGTTTTGCGGTGTGTATTTTTTCTGTTTTTCTTTGGATGCTTCATTGCTTTCCTGCTTTCTGTACCGTTTGGTTTTTACCCCTTTTTCCTGCTTCCTGCGTGTTTCTGCTTCTTTGCTTCTGCGCCTTTGTGTTTCTCTGCTTCTTTGATTTTCAGTTTTCTTGATTCTCTGTGTTTTTTAGTTTTTTTGCTTCTGCTTTTTTGTTTCCCTGCATTCTGCTCCTTTTCTTCCTCGTTTGTCCCTTTTTGCCATTTTGCTTCTGCTCTTGCCTTTCTGCTCAGGGTCTTTTCTGCTTTTCTGCGATGCTCACTTCTTTGCCTTGCTGCTTCTGTTAGTTCTTGCTTTTGGATTTTCTACCTCTGTGTAGTTGATTTTATTGCTACGTGTTGCCTTTGTATTCCCATGAGATCCCCATTGTCTCACCACTCTTGGTAAAGCCCCGCGAAGAAAAACCGGTGCCCCAGACTGCACCCCGGTGCCCCAAGGATCTGCCAGCGTCCGTTGGTGCAACTCCTGACGCTCTTTTTTCATTTCTATGCCAACAAGTTGCGCGCTTAAAATGCGTGGTGAGTTCTCCAACCAACGACTTAAAAAGACCTTCAAACCATGGTGATTTTCCAGAGGATTTTGATGGTTTAACCAACAAAAATGGTGATTAGAGTTATGAAATATGTTGATTTCACTGACAAAACAGATGACTTAATTAACAGAGATGGGGATTTTGCGATGAAAGAAAGGGGATTTTACCATCAACGGGGTTCTAGTCAGCAAATAATGGGCGTTCAATATTGTTCAACCAACTGATTGAAGCTTGCGGGTTTGTCCAAATTTTCAGGTGTAACACGGACCATTTTCTGGATATATTTGTCGGGGATATGATGGGATATATTTCTTGTTCAACAACAAGATGACATGCGGGCTGAATTCTGCCTTAAAATAGGAGATTCATCTCCAATTTGTTGCAATTTTGAGAGGGAAATTGATGATAAACAATGGATTCTTGTTCCACTGTAGAACGCAAAATCAGCTGGTTGATCCCCGCGATTGGACGGTCGATCAACAAGACCGGGTGGTTTCATTGTTCAACAGCGTTGGCGTTTCGGGGTTTTAGCCCAGACAAGGTTCCGGTGAAGGTTCTGGGCTGGTTTCGGTGCGTGTGTGTATTTCTTGGGTCCAAGAAGCCATTGCAGTGTACGTGCAAAATCATACAATCTGCGCAAGTGTTTTTATTTTCATGTCATAATAATTGATACGTATGATAAATACAATAATGCATTGGTACCACATGATATCGCAATGTATTTTCATCAAAAATTGATGTCAAAGAAACGAGGGCATTGAGCAAAGGACATTGAGCAAATTCTGAAACTGACATCTACAGTACCTTTTGTTGATTTCAAAAGTGAAAAATGATTTGTCTCGCTAATTATTTTTGCTTGGAAACGAGAAGCCATGGCAATATACGCGCAGCTTCATGCAATATACGCACAACTTCATACAATATATGAACAACTTCATTCAAATTCATGGTACGTGTTTCTATATTTTACATAAAGAAATCGACATATTCTTGGCAAATGGGTTAACACAAATTAAACAAATATTGCTTGCACATTTCTTTTGTTGTGGCAACGAAGCCATTGTAATGTACGTGCAAAGTCACACAATCTGCGCAAAAATCAATTTCATGAAGTCACAATGCTTGATACATATGACTCATGACTATGACAAATAAGATAATCCATTGGTACCACATGATATCGCAATATATCTTCATCAAAAATTGATCTCAATGAAGCGGGACACTAAGCAACATCAAAAATATACTTTTTGTTGAATTCAACAAAGCAAAATGATGCCTTTTCGCTATGTTTGCATGGAGACAAGAAGCCATGGCAATATACGCGCAGCTTCATGCAATATATGCGCAGCTTCACACAGTATACGCACAATTTCATGCTATGTGTTTCATTTATATTCTGTAAGGAAATCAAAATATTGTTGACAAACGTGTTAAAAACAAATTAAACAATGAATGCTTGCGTATTTTTTGTTGTGGCCAAAAAGTCATTGTAATGTACGCGCAAAGTCATACAAACTGCGCAAAAACATTTCATGTAGTCACAACGTTTTTTTTTTTTTTACATATGGCAAATAATATAGTTCATTGTTACCACATGATATCGCAATATATTTTTCATCAAAAATTGATGTCAAAGAAGCGGGGCGTAAACAAAAACTAAAGTCTACCTTTTGTTGATTTCAACAAAGCAACATGATGTCGTTTCGCTATTTTTGCATGGGGACAAAAAAAGCATGGCAATATACGCACAACTTCATACAATATAGGCACAAATTCATGCTATGTGTTTCATTTATATTCTGTAACGAAATCAACATATTGTTGGCAAATGTGTTGAACACAAATGAACAACACATTTTCATGCGATGTGTTATTTGCGGGCCACCCGCTTTGCGTCAATTCAAAATCAAGTCGCGCCTGCCAGGGTTGCAGTTGTTTCAAGTTGTTTCCACATTTTCCACGCATAGAGATGGTGATCCCCAATGACTTTCGCTCCCGAGGTTTGCCTGGGGATCAGAGGTCGTCTCTATTCGAACTGGCAGGTGCCCGCAGATGGCCGGTACCTGAAAATCTACGGGACCCCCCCCATGCAATTCGGCTATCATCGTTTCCCCAATCATTTGATGGGCATTTGGTACCCTCTGGCAATTGAACATAGCACTGGAGAATCATCATTTTCAATGGGGAAGTAATATATGGCCATTTTCCATAGCTGTAGTAAATTACCAGAGGGTGAATCCTCCATTTCTGAACTTGGCCAGCAGATCTAGCACGGCCCATTGGGGGAAGGTCACTAACGCTCCGCTGAAAAAGGTTGGAGTTCCACAAAAAAGTGCTGGCTAGACTCCACGACATGGGTATGACATGGGTATATATATATTATATATATATTATATATATATGTGGGTATGACATATGCATGACATGGGTACGACTTGTCATTTTTTTGAGAAAACCACACATATTTTCAATTCTGTGGTTCTTTGGTTTAGGTTCGTAGCTTCTAACCCCCTCTCTCTCTCTCGGCATACCCTACGTATGTACATATTATATATATATATATATATATATGTATATGTTCACACAAATGCAGACACACACACACATGGATATGTATATATATATATATATGTATGTACGACGCTCTCTGCATGTAAAACACATACATTTACGAAGTGACTTCCGCCATGCAGGCGGATGAATGCAGCAGACCCGGAGTATGCAAACCTACCGGGAAGGCAAGTGCATCGGCTCCATGTGGAAGATCCTTTCATCTCTCGGAATCTGAATTGCGTGCTGAGTCCTGAGAATGAGGAGATGGGTCAGATTTGATGTTGGGAAAAACCAAACATCGTTTTCTGATTTCTGATTGTGTTTTTTTTTTACATGTTTATTGTCCAGTTTCGGACGGCCATAAAATGGGGTATCCATGTACTGTATGTTAGGTTTTCCCAACCTGAAGACAGGAAGCAGTTTTTTGTCCTTAAATCATGACGGGCGGTGATTTTGGCTGAAGGGGAAAGCTTCAATTTTTGAGTATAGGTCAGGCCGTGTCAAAACTGAGAATCCACAAAACTCTGGTGATATCCAGTAGTGTCAAGTTTGGATTAATCAATTCTGTGTGCTCAATCAGGAGATTTCGGACCAACGGGGTGATGATTTGCTCCTTATTTCTGCGATACTAAACAATCATCCCAGAAATTTTGCCGTTGCGCTGTAGGAGTTCTTGAAGAGCTGCTTGCTGGATGCTTACGTCACAATTCAGCAGAGCGAAGTTCCCAAAGCCTTCCTGCAGGTCGGGGGGCCAATGCCACCAACCATCCCCCAAGTCATCACCACTTGGGTTGGAAAGACCATCCCCAACGATGGTAGTTGTTTATGGCGGCTTCCCACATCCATTTGTAGCAGGTGAAACATGGGAGCACCCTAGGGGGACAGGACTTAACAAGCATCTAAACCACCGTCTAGCTGGGATGCTCATCCAACTACGGTTTTGAAAAAGGAGACCATGAGGACAACAGGAGCCAATTTGGGCCCAACTTGGGCGTAACTTGCGCCGAACTCAGGCCAGTTGGCTTCAACTTGGGCCCAGCTTGAGCCCAACTGGGGTCCAACATGAGATCCAACATGGCACAACTTGGGCACGTTTTGGACGCAAGTTGGGCTTAACATGCGCAACTTGGTCCTGTGTGGGGGCATCTGGCGCTGAAGCTGGGTGCAAGACAGATGTGGGCAACATGGCCCAACACGAACCCGCACCAAAGCCAAAAAACGTTGGAAATAGCGGTAAAAATGCAAGTTTTCAGCGTGCCGCAGTGAGTCTGCAAAATTGGCCGGGTTGGGCCCAACTTGGGCACGGGCTGCCCCTAAAGAGGCCCAACTTGGGCCCCAAGTTGCGCTATCTTGGACCCGACTGGAGCCCAAGTTGGTCAGGTTGGGCCTCAAATTGAAGCAATGTGATGCGCATGGAAGTCCAACATGCCACAGTTTGGAACACTTTGGCGACAGCTTCACACCAAGTTGGGCCCACCGGAGACACAACATTGGGAACATTGCTCAACACAAGCATCATCGAGGGAAAAAAACCATGGAACGTACCAGTGAATACCCGTGTTTTAACGTTTTCGTAATGGGCCGGCCATGTGCCCCCATTTTGAGTGCATGTGGACTTAAACTTGGGGCGAAGTGGCTCCCGGGGCCAAGTTGCGGCATGTTGGAGCCAAGTTGGGCCGAAATTGGAGCCAAGTGGGCCCAAGTTGGGCCGAAGTTGCTGCTATGTCGGATCGAAATGGCGCATTTGGACGAAATGAGAACCATCCTTTTGGTGTCGATCCTGAAAATGCATCCCCACCTCCCCGCTGAAGCTGTACCAGACTGACAGATCAGTCCATTCGCATCACTTGCTGCACAGATTTTCCAAATTAAACTTCCATGTGGATGCTATTTCCCAGCTAGCCATGTTTGATTGCGGAGGATAATTCGATCCCATTTCTTGCTGGTGAGCTTTTGGTGAACTGCAACAGTTCTTTCAAACCAAAGCCCCGCATTGGGATGAGCCAATGTGTGTACCCTGCGGTGTCATCAACCATGGCTGGGAAATCCCTGAACCACATGGGCCTTTATGTAACTAGGAAAATCATAGAAAGAAAAAAGCACAATTCTCCAGCAAGCCATTTTTGATTATATATAGGGGGGCAGCCAATTTTTTTGATGTGCAAATCCCCATGCTTGATGGCTAAATTGCTAAATCATTATTTTCAATATTTTCGATGGCTAAATCATTATCTTTGATGCTAAAATCTGTAGATGGTTAGTAAAGTTGTAGATCCTTCCAAGCACCTGGCAGGCGAGTCCTCAGGAATGGTTACGACGGCCTGCGGATTCTCACCCTCCTGCGGCTGGGCACAAGGGACTCATCGGTACAAAAGGGGACGAATGGGAGATGTTGGTTGTAATCTTAATATAGAAAAGATGGTAAAGCAGCAAGGATCGAATTTGTTTTGGGGGTCGTATTCAAGTCGCTTCGCGACGAATACCGCCCGCACCCCGATTATTTTGAAATTGTGCAGGTCAGGGATGACTTTTCGAAGTTGAGGAGTTTGGTAGTTGGGGATGCGGGGTGAAGAACAAGGACCTACTTGGCCCAACCAAAGCCGACAGGGGTCAAACTTGGCGATCCTTGGCCTTAAGTTGGCAGAACGCGAGCGAGCTTGGGCCCACTTGAGCATAACTTGCGCCGAGCTCGTGCCACTTGGCTCCAACCCAACTGGGGTCCAGCATGGCACGTTTGGACGCAAGTCGGGTTTAACATGGGCAAGACCAGCCCAATGTGGAGAACGGCATGAACCCCCCGTCAGAGCCATGGGTCAAGTTGGGCTGAAGTTGGGCCCGCATCGACCCAGAGCACATCCCGCAACTTGGAGCCGTTTGGTGGCAGCTTCGCACCAAGTTGGGGCCCAATGTAGAGATGACACAGGAAACATTGCTGAACTCAGCTTCGTCGATGAGTCGATGCCAAAAAACGTGGAGAATACCAGTGAAAACGCGGTTCATCGTCTTGCGGCAATGTCCCCCGGGCTGAGCGGACGTGGCTCAACTTGGGCCGAAGTTGCTCCCAAACGGGTCCAGCTTGGAGCCAAGTTGTGCCATGTTCAACCCGACAGCGCCAAGTTGGAGCCAAGTGGGTCCAAGTCGAGCCCATGTTGCGGACAAGTAGGGTCGAAACAGTGAATTTGGACGATGTTGCGCCGCTGTGAATGATGCGCGAAGTGCCACAGTGGGGAACATTTGTTTGACGGTCTGTCTCAGGCGAACATGGGCCCCTCTCCAGCTGAATCTGTGCCACTGAACGGTTGCTTCACTCGGTGATATCGGCTGCTAAACGATCATGCCTCAGCACCTTCGTTGTTGGCGGATTTTGACCACACCCAGATGTGCTTCGTACCAACCAAAAACTTGGGATTTTGGTAGCAAACCTGGAAGATTGAGCGGCATCATGTGGGGGTCGATCAAACGCAAGATTTTTCTGACCAATAGAGAAAGGTATCCTGAGGATTCCTGAGGTGCATGAAAGCAACAATGTGTTTGGTAGTGGAACAAAAGAAATGACTGGATACAACCACCGGAGAAAGGTATGGAATGTGGGAATAAAGGAGGAATGACACCGTTGCTGATACAGGGCTGAGAGCTATAATTGCCAATAGATGTGGAAAAGGACGAAAAAGTTAGTTGGTCGTTTAGGCACTGGTATAGACCCAACAATCTTTGAGAACGTTTTTGTTCTGTGGGAGGCAGCTTTCTGTGTCCGGATTTTCGGGTGCGCTGATGTAAAGAAAAACAGAGAGGGTAGGGCGTCCCAAATTCTCGTTATGGCCGAAGGAAGTTTAGAAGTCAAACTTCCGACAATATGGACAGACGGAAAAGCAGAGGTGGGAAGAGTCAGAGAAGAGAAGGGCAGAAGAGAGAAGATCAGAGAAGAGAAAGAGTGATAAGAAAGAAGATGCAGGTGCGCGAAAAGGTAGCAAGTCGCGAAACACGGCGTTTTTCCAATGATTTGTGGCTCCGGAGGCTCAAAAAGTAGGCTCGCTAAAGCGGCGGGTGCGGGGCCATCTGGGCAGATGAGAGATGAAAAATTGCACGCGCGAAGCACATTTGCAAGCGAAAAATCTAAAAACACCTCACGTTAGCAGCACTTTTGGAAGTTGAGATGTTGAAAAAGTGCACGCCGTTGTGGCAGGAAGCAAATTTCCAAGTCAAAATGTACAAAGCACACCAGGCTCGGACCACTTTTGGAAGTTGAGATGTCGAAAAAGTGCACGCCGTTAGCACATTTCCAAGTCAAAATATGTACAAAACACACCATGGTCGGAGCACTTTTGGAAGTTGAGATGTCGAAAAAATGCACGCCGTTGTGGTGCGAAGCACATGTCCAAGTCAACATTTTAAAAACACCACATGTTTGGACCACTTTTGGACGTTCAGATGCCGTTTCGCGTCGCCGGCGTAAGAGATTGTGCACCTTGTCGAAAGTGAGCAAAACGTGAGGGTTTTGTAGCATGTCCAAAAACAATGGCAGGCGTGGGACATTTGAAGAGGATCTGCAAAGATGCATTTTCCGTGGCAGGTGCAAGAGACATGTTCATCAGAGATGTTGGGAGGTCAGGGCGCTGATTTCCTGAGAGGGGTTGCATTTTGGAGCATCCGATCTTCAGTTTGGGGAAGATGATTTTGTGTGACAAGTGCAGCACTTTGTATGACCTCGCATCACTCTTTCGTGGCAGGCGCAATACTTCAGAGACATGGACTGGAAAAATCGCAAAAGGCATTGGTACGAGGCGTAGCCATTATTGAAGGAAGTCTCGCAGAATTGCTTCGTTTTTGATGTTTGCCAACTTCAAAAATTGAGGAAATATCGCAGAATTGCTTCGTTTTTGATGTTGCCAACTTCAAAAATTGAGGAAGTCTCGCAGAATTGCTTCCTTTTTGACGTTATCAAGTTCAAAAGTGAGGAACTCTCGCAGAATTGCTTCGTTTTAAAGCTTGCAGATTGCAGATAGACAGACAGATAGATAGGTAGATAGATGGATGGATAGATAGATAGATAGGTAGGTAGGTAGATAGGTAGGTAGATAGATAGATAGATAGATAGACAACTACAACTACCACTACACTACTACTACAACTACAAATGCAAATAAACTACGCTACATTACACTACACTAATTACACTACACTGCACTCCACTCCACTCCACTCCACTACACTACACTACACTAATTACATCTAATTACACCTAATTACGCTACACTACACTAATTACACTACTACTACCACAGCTACAACAACAGTATCGACTACACCACATTACATTACACTGCACTAATTACACTGCAGCACACTACAACTACAAATGCACATCCAACTACAACTACATTACATTACACAACGCTACACTACACTACAGTACACACACTAATTGCATTACATGACGCTACAACTACAACTACAACTACAAGTGTAACTACCACTAAGTTGCACTACACGACACTACTCTAATTACACTACACCACGCTACAACTACAACTACACTACCTTACGCTACACTACACTACACTAGACTAGACTACACTACACTATACCACACTACAGTACACAACACTACAGTACACTACAGTACACTACACTAATTACACCACACCACAGCTACAACTACAACTGCAACTACACTACACTATGTACACTGCACTACAACTACAACTCCACTACACCACACTGCAACTACAACTAGAACTTCGCTACACCACACTACATCCAGCAGTTGTGGGTGAGGTGGCCACTGCAACCATTGCAGCCACTCCAAAGAACACAACTTCAACCACCTTTCGGTCCATCAGTGGATTCGCTATGCCATCCGTGATTCACAACAACCAACCTCTCGTATAGGTTTCCTATTTTTGAAACTTCCGCCACCGCCTTGTGCGGTACTACTGGTTAAAATATTAGGGCATGAGGACCCCCCGGCAAAGGTAGCTAGGATATTTATTTCGGATTGTTCAAAGCTATCAAATCCTAAGGTGGGATACTCACATGTGGAAACTGGCCAGTCATTTATTGTCCACTGACACTAATAATATGTTCAGTTCCTTATTCTTTCTGGTTATGTACACCCATCATTGTTTGTTTCTTTGACCCCTTTTTGTTTGGTCTATGCTGCCCTTCCATTTTTGATGGTTGCAACAAAAACCTTCACTTTGTTAGTTGGTTGTGTCCTTAACTGGAAGGGGATCGATCCTTGTTGGTGGTCTCTGCCCTGCCATCGCCTTGGGCCCACGCCAAGTACCATGTACGAATTCGGGGCATGGCTGGCATGCAGGCAAGGGCAGTAATCTTCTGAGATTTGGGTCTGAAGATTTGGGAAAACCACCACATTTCATGGTTAATTTGTATACTATTTTCCTTATCAAAATAGCCAGTCTGTCTTGCGTCCAAAATAACCGTTTTGGGTCACCATTCAGACATACCCAGATTTACAGAGCACCGTGCCATTTGGCGAACCGGGGTATGACTATGGCTCAAAAGTGGGTTCTTAGATGTCCAAGTTGGAAAAAGGCTACTTACCAGATTATATATATACACATAAATAGATAAATATCGCAACTATTTGTGGGGGTATACATGAGTTATATGTTGGTTATATCCCACTTACAGACATATACAAATGGGATGCACCCTCAGTATGGATTGAAATTCATTATCCTCCGAAATAGGTAGTCGTTCACATCCCAACGGAGATGTTTTGTTCATTATTGTGATGTGAACTGAAAACTACAGGGTTTGATCCAAAAAGTACAGGGTTTGATCCAAAAGCATGTAGCCAGTGCAACAAAGCAATGGGTAATGAGCTACTGTATTTGAATCAACCAGCAAAGAACAAACACAGAAAATGCTTGCATGCATACAGCCAATATTCCTATACTCATCTATACTATTCTCGGTGACCCGTTTCTTCGTCAAGTTTGTTTCTGGAACGACGGAAACTACACCCAGACACACACACACACATGTGATCCAAAGATTTTTTTCCCTGGCATGTTGAGGATTGTAAGGGAGAGAACCAATGAAGGATCTTTGGAGTTTAATTTTTTTTGAAGTTAAAAAATGCAGAACCTTGGCTTGCCAAGGCTGAGACTGCAGCGTACAGCCAGGGTTAACAGATGAAATAATGATCCCACAACCAACAATTTTTAATGTGAACTATAGATTCCAGGTTTTGGGATTTAGGGTTGCAGTTTTTGTAGTTTGAGTCTTTGGGTTTTTGTTTCACAGGTTTAGGGTTTCAATAATCGCATTGCCTGGGCAACGGAGAATGCGTGGCCGTGCAAATGAATTTAATGTCTGTAAAGAACAATATTTTGTCATGCCCGCCTAAACCATGTATGTGATGTAATGTGATGTAATGTGATGTAATGTGATGTAATGTGAGGTAATGTGAAGCAATGTATTCTATTGTAATTTAATGTAACATCATGTAACTTAATGTAATTTAATGTATTTTAATGCAATTCAATTTAATTCAATGTAATCGAATTTAATTCAATGAAATTCAATGCAACAATGTAACAAATTGTAATGCAATGCAACGCAATAGAATGCAATGTGATGGAATGCATATGCTTTTGAAATATGTACTATATACATATATATATATACATATGCGAACTAGGCATGTCGTAAATGAAAGTGAACAAGTACACCAAGAAGCCTG
>Ga0126342_10008256_pt1 | contig 18644 bp, 17 predicted proteins | sample Cyp1metagenome_FD_92528 | JGI IMG/M metagenome (GOLD analysis project Ga0126342, IMG submission 92528) | Coral microbial communities from Lord Howe Island, Old Settlement Bay, Australia - Cyphastrea 1 metagenome | ecosystem: Host-associated > Invertebrates > Cnidaria > Coral ...
ATATAATGGTTATATAATGGTTATATAATGGTTATATAATGGTTATATAATGGTTATATAATGGTTATATAATGGTTATATAATGGTTATATAATGGTTATATAATGGTTATATAATGGTTATTAATGGCTATTAATGATTATTAATGATTATTGATGATGATGATGATGATAATCAATGGGATAATATATACGGGGAATACAACAATCAATGGAATTGGAGGTGTCCCAAGTCCTAAGTCATGGGGTACCCCGGGACCCTCAGTAATATCATCCATGTGTTTTTGAGATCTTCCAGGAATCTTCCATTATAAACCATCCAAACTTTGGGGTACCAGCATTTTGGGAAACCCCCAAATGGATTGCTCTTCCACCGAGAAAGTGTAGATGGGGATGTGTTTTTTCTATTTTCCAAGAATAGAAGTTGAGCAAGATAAAGAAAAGGGTCTGCGCGTGTTTTTTCTGATTTCATCAGGTTTCATCAGCTAAACACGGGAGTTGAAACCAGACATTCTGGAGGCAAAAAATGATGATAAAATCAATGCTAACGATCTCAAGACGACAATCACTTGGACCAGGACTGAGGTATCGTCCCAGGACTTCGGAAAGCCTAAAATTGACGGCTCGCGATTTTATGGAAGAAAAAGCAAAGAATTAAAGGATGGAAACTTCACCCAAAACAAAAAGTTGGCTTAAAATCTCATGGATTTGTCTGCCGGGTGCCATCAATTTTGGACCCATTCGACTTCAAAAGTCGCAGAACGGGTCCGGCTTCATCCAATATGACTGGATCGTTCGCACTTAAATCGCCAACAGAGGATGAAAGTCAACCAGGGACCTTCAACCAGCAACAAATGAAGGTTTCCTAAAATGGGGGTACCCCTGTTCATCATCCATTTTAGATTGGGATTTTCCCATGGAAATCAACCATCCAGCTATTGGGTACCTCCATTTATGGAAACCCCCCAAATTGAAAAAAACATGGTCTTGTTCCACAGCCCTTCCTTGCCCGGTTGAGATCTAAGCCACTCCGGTGCCCCTCCAGATCCACCCCCCTGGGCCTGCAGAAACGCGTGGGTGGCATGGATGGGATAGAGGTAGTAGGGGAAGTCCATCGTCTCCTGGCGCAACGCCAGGATACGCCAGGTCTCAAAGACGCGACACCATGGCTTCATGGCTTCATGGGACATACAAAAGTGAATGGATCTTAGGAATAAAATGGCTTGTGAGATGTGAGAAATATAAATATGTCTATATATATATACTCTATATATATATGCTATATACTATATATATACACGCATATATACATATATATATATATGTGTAATGTTACATGGTAATATCTGGACAGGGTAATACATGAATATGTGTGTAGGATCTCTATAAAGCGTACGGATTCAACCGACATCGTGTCATACTATCAGTGTCTCCCTTGCTGCGTCTAATGTATGGCCCTTGCCCGATGGGATCCAATCCAATATAGTCATATAATGTGATATAGATTTCATATAGTCTATCCCGGTCCCATGTACTCTAATATCATCTCCATCTAGCCATCAATCTGCTCCAATCTGAGCGTCTAATTTCATCCAATATGACGTTTCCATCCAAGAATCTACATGGTCGGTCCAAAATATACACTAGACATGCATAAAGAAATAACTCAACAGATGCTTACAACTTAGAGTCCCTCCCCTTTTCGCATTCAAAAAAACTGTTCGCCCCAACTGTTCGCCGCCCGATCCTGCCAACCAAAAGAAGATCGATTGAAGATCAATCGCGTGCTGAAGGCTTCCCCTCTTGACACCGGCCTCGTCACGTCCTCGAAAAAAGACACGAGAGACACGTTGACCAAAAAAAGAACAGGCAGTCAATGTTGCGATGTCATCTTGGAACAAAACAGGATGTTTAAATATATTTAACACAAAAAAACGGTCTGTTGATGTCTGGTCAGCGGGTCCACTGGCTTAGCTGAGGATCGTGATTTGGAAGTAACACGCGTAAATCACCTTGAGCATTCTCCAGCACCAAGGCCTGGTACAAGTCGCGTAGTGGGTCCATCGGGGTCTTTGACGGTCCAAGTTTGAGATTTTCGTTGACCAAAACATGTGTGATTGATATTTGTTGAAAGGGCACTTGGTTAACTTGGAATGTCAAGGAATATCGAACATATGAAACCCATCTTTTGGTGGGTCCCCATTTTCTCAACACTTAGGAACCATCAAACGTCTATCCCCCACGTTCACCGTGTCAGCGACCTGTTCCAAGCCCTCCAAGAGTTTCTGCAGCGGTTCCTCCAGGTCAGATTTCACCTTAAACAGCTGTGGCCGTCTGAGAATGTCGTGTCTATGCACGTATGTATATATATATATACATATATATATATATACATATATATATATATACATATATATATACATACATACATATACATGTTGTTTACTTATTTGTGTATTTATTATTTACATATTATACAGATCATCTACATGTATGTGTATATATATAATGTATAAATGACAGTGTATATATATATACATATACTATGGCATCAAATATATTGTTTATATGTACATGCATATCATTTACATGGAGTATGTGGTTACATGTATGTGTATATCCATATGACTTGGATATGTATATATATATGATGTACAAGTGTGTGTATATATATATATATATATATATGTATGTATATATCATTTATATGTATATATGTACAGTGTTTTACTTACAATATATATATATATATTATTTGCATATACATTGTCTGCATATATAAATGTATAATTTACATGTAGATACATATTATCTAATTACATATATATGTACCGCATTTCCATATATGTTATCTACATGTATAAATATATTATTTACATGTACATTATCTGTATATATATATATATATGCGATTTACATGTGTATATATACATATATATATTATATATATACATATGAACACAGTAATTACATATGTTTATATACACACACATATATTCTTGACATATAAATTGTATATATATATAGTATACAGTCACTAAATTTATCTTAGATATCATGGAAATATATAGAGGTATCCAAATCCATGGAGAACGCCACCAAGTCACAAACCATCCGCCCGAATCCTTCACTTCCAAGCGCTGTCGCGTCGGCAGCAAGGTCAGTTTCAGTCGCGGCAACTCAATCGCAGCCTAGTCGAACATGGAGAAGAGATGCTGCAGAAATGATACACTGCTACAATAATATCTATGAATATATATATAAATATTACATATGCAGCTATAATTAGATATCTAATCTCTACGTTTTTGTATATATATTATATGTATATATACACTCGATATACATATAACTCGATGGATGATCTCCGGTCCATTCGGTGGGGATGCTGCCGCCAACCGTCCATAAACCGTTCGCCGAGTGTCGATTCCACCTTCGCCTGCAAGGCATGGATACGCATGGCGATAACCCGATCAGTTGGGTATCTCGGTGAAGCACCAATTCGTTTCATGGGGATCATATAGGATATATGAAGGTCAAGCAGTCAGTTTCATGGTGATAAATAGTGATAAAGTGATAAATCATGCATATGTTGACGGGTGCATAAACGATGGAGGATCCTATTGGGGGATCCTATTGCTGGATCCATTAATTAAAAAAAATCTGGGAATCGATATAGGAAGCCATATCACCCAAGCAGAACCAGAAGATACACCGCAAACAAACATCAATGGCCTTCATGTAGAATAGCAATGGACAAAAACATAAAATCTGCCATTGTCAACTTTGTGGGGTCTCTTGATGTTTCGATTTTTTCTCGTATTTCACTATCCAGATTTTGGGGAGAAAAAAAGATGGCCCATGCCCATATTGTTCCCGCAGGAGAGCTGTCCAATGCTCGGTTTGGGAAAGACACTGATCACTTGGAGGTTTGGAACAGCTGGAAAAATTAACCGTGGGATGAAATGATGTAAGCAGGTGATGGAAAATCCAACATCATTCCCCAAAGATCATGCCATTTCTTTCGACAACAAGAACAAATCCACTGAAGAAAGCGTTCTGTTGGAATGCTGGGGGGGTTCCAGGACATACTCAGTGATGGTCAAATGTCGAGAGCACAATCGAACCTTATGCTACTGAAGGCATCCTTCCTCGGATGTGCTACCATTGACTATCTCATATTGGTGGCTTCAACAGCGACAAGATGAAAGTCAGAGGAAAATCATCGGTCGGGGTGGGAATCTTTACGAAATATTCCCAATGTTTGAGATCATCAAGCGGGGGCCTTGTCGCGGCCTGGGCATAGTTGATATTGGTGAATTATGTGGAGTTGGGTTTGTCCGAAAGTAGAGTAGGCCCTACAGTAAATCCATTGATGAATCATCATTTTCCCTATTGAAACGGCCATTCAGGGCATTCCCCCATTTTCAGACAAAGCCAGTTGACCACGTGGAGAAAATTCCGAAACCATCAACCCAATCACCAAGAGGATCAACCCCGTCTGCCCAGGCCACTGGCATGACGTGGAGGATTTTCCCAGCAAGGCATGTTTCATTTACCAGAGGGTCATTTGGACATCATTAGATGTCTAGTAGGTGGGTTCTGATCCCAACATGTTTCATGGGATCTAGCCCACCAGGCTAGGTGCTGCAAACGGGCCAAGATTCAGACTCTTTGGTCCTGAATGGTATCCCCTTTGGGTCGTTTTGATGAATGATGCACATTGAATCACATTGACAAGAGGCCAAAAAACGAACTTGTCTATAAAACCTACAGCTCTTGGACCATCTACGACTCCAAAACGACCATTTTTTTTTTCAACAACCACTCTCCAGTGGCGTTCTCGCGTCGAAACGCAGGAGCCAGGAACCATCAAATCCAAACTCCAGCGATTGGATTTTCCAATCCCCACCACTGAGCTGAAGGATCCGCTCATTCAAACGTCGCGGCAGATGATGGCACTGCCACCGCGGCATCTGTCCATCCCGGAAGGACACGAACCAAGCACCACTGTTGGAACAGCTCACATGGTCCACCTCCAGGGCTGCGGCAGATGGGTTGAATCCATGGGGGAAACACCAAGCTCCACAACTACCTAAGATGCTATAGGATGCTATAGCTATAGCTACTAAGCGCCAAGCACCTATCAGACTTTTCCGAACACAATTTGAAGATATTTGAAGCCTTTTAGCTCGGTCGTGTAGAAAGTAAATCAAAGAAACTTTGCAGAAAGTGATTGCGCACTGTGCCATCCCGCCATCCAGTGGAAGGGTCGCCACAGAGTCTATAGCGGTACAAAAACATGTGAGCCATGGTCCATGATCCAGTTCTATTCGCTTTTCTATTGGTACCAGGAGATCCGCAAGTGAGATGTTTTGAGTTTACAACCCCATTAAGGCAAGTTGAGCCATCCCAATTAGCAGTTACGCCGTTACGCCGTGACGGGCCTGTGGCAAACGGTCACGCTGTTCGGATAGAAAGAGGCGCAAGCTGTCCGGCAATCCTCAGATCATTGGGTGGATCCGATCCGCGATCGAAGATGATCTTTGAGTTGGGCAGCCAAGTAGCTGTTGTGCGCCCAGCCACCACTATCAAAGAGCACGAAGTAGCCCCCATTGGGCGCAATACAGACCTCGGCGCCAGGTCGAGGTGGGCGTTATGAATGTGGGTAAATTCCAGGGGCACCCCCAACTATGATGAATTACTGTTTCAAAATGCTAGCGCATCAACATTTATGAGCTAATTATCAACATGAAATCTGGTTTGATAGGCCTTAGATCCTAGGGATGCAGTCATTCAGTCTTTCAGTGGCCAACTCAGCCATGAAGAATGAGTCATGCAATCCATGTCTGTCAGCAAATCTTCTGTCCGGCGCGTCCAGGGACACTGTGACCATCTTATCCCATTGATTTTCATGTCGCTAAAAAAAACTGGATGCCTACGTCACCACCGAAACTTGTGTTGGATTATGATAGTCCCAAAAAAAACATATTATATATATATACACATATATTATATACATTCATATAATATATGCATATATATATACATACATACATATCTATATTCGTATACATATATGTATATGTGTATATATATATATACGTATGTATATACATATATATATATATATACATATATATATATATACATATGTATATATATATATACATAGAGAGAGTTATATATAACTATATGTATAACTCTATATATATAACTATATATATTACTTTTATTTATATATATAGAGAGAGAGAGAACTATCTATGTACTGTATATAGAACTATATATATATATATACGTATGTATATTGGTTAGTATAAGTCCCAAACTAATCAGCAACAGGGGTTTAAAAAAAAAAAAAAACTACATAGATTTCTGTCGGGCCGCCACGGAAACTCGATGTTGTTTCTGCTCCTGTTCCTTGATCTGCTGCGACAACTCCTTAGCGTTTGCATCCCAGATGAGGGTGAGCGAGTCATCCCAGATCGCCGCATTTTGGAAATATGGAAATGACAGCAATTCCTCATAAAATGAGCATATGTATGAAATTCACATGGGCTATCTACTTCAGGATGATTATAGATCTATCTTGTTTGAATTGGCTGTGTATATATGATTATATATGTATATCTATATAGGTATACCGACTTGATGTTTTATACCATATATTACATGTCTAATCATATATTCTATATGGCGCCCCAAATTTTCATATGTATGTATGTATATATACGTTTATATATATATACACATACGTACGTACACATGGTAGGGATCTATGCTTGCCGGCAAACCTAGCTGTTCAACAACTGTGCAAAAACCATCCACTTATCAGTGGGTACCTACCTCACTTGGAGTGGATGTACTCAGCTTGCCGGGCTTGCCCCCAAGCACGAGGTAAACTGGCGACCCAACTCGTGCCATGGATACCCAACGAGCCCCTTCAGCCAAGCACCGACCACAGAGACCAGCAGGTGTCTCCATCCCTGAAGCGGAGGAAGTACTGTTTCTCTGGACCCAAAGCAGCATAGACAACCTCGCCGGCAACAACTTCAGCCGGTTTTGCTACGCGCTGATTGATGTTCATGTGCCGCAAGCCCAAGAATATGCTCCCCATTGGGGATTGTCATTTTTTATGGAAGGTGATTCAAATATAGAGGATCCACAAAGCTTAGTAGTCCACAAACAATGTGATCCACCATTGAAAAATATATGAAGCCACAAAGCTTAGTAACTTAGTCTCTAATGACGAATCGTAAGCTCAACGTGTTTTAGGTCCTCAGCTGGGACAAAAAAAACAGCCACAAAGCACAAAACTCTGAGTCTGAAGACCTCTGAAGATCTAGAGTATCTTCTGGTCATCAAAAATGGCTGGCTGTGTAATATTCTATAAATGTAGGTTTATAGCTGGGAGACTCATCGAACAAACTGGGGGATTTCTATTGCCATGTTTGATTACCAGACGGAAATTGTAGTTTTCATGGCAATCCAAAGATGCTCTCCAAGTAGAATTGTTCGCCATTCCCAAACGATATGTCCCTTGGAAGCTCAGAAGGGTCTCTTGCTTTCAGGGTCTCCCGAAGCTACAATTCACTCAAGGATGGGTTTGAGCGCAGACCGAACCATCTGGGCATGTTCAACAAAAAACTGGTTCGTCCTTTTAACGCATCCCAAAAATATTTGTCAGCTGGGATCATCATCAACCAACAGGTTCGAGAAATGGCATGCAGACTTGTGTTTGGGCCAAAGCCAACATATTTATCCGTGCAAACAAAATCTTTGGGGCCCTTGCAAAGGAATGCTGTTTTAGGTGGGTTTGCATAACATGCAAAAAAAAGAATGTATGGTCCACTTCAGCTGCACAGTTTGAGACTCTGCTGATACCTTTTTATAAACCAATGCTTCATGATTGATCACCCCTTCTTGCAAGCACTATCGATTAGTTGATTCTCCAATATTCTCCCCATCATTGGTGATAGTTACACCCTGATCTTTTTTGCTCCTGCCATGTCCCCCGCTTGATGTCAGCATTGGCGTCAAAGCAACAGAATCATCGTTTCCTGCCGGCAGGGGCCACATCTCGGGTGAAAAACGCCAATGCACTTCAGCCTGCTCAGATCCCTTGCGTTCTCATCCTTCGTGCTTGAAATATGTCCGACAATTGTGAATTGCACACAACGTTTAAAAAAAAAAACGTCAACTCCTGGTTTCTGCATGAAGCATCATACAACTGACCAACCCCAAAACTGCATTTGGAATAGTTACCCCAATCCAATTGAACCATTGAAAATAAGCCTGTCCCATCTCATGAAAGACATTCGTTGGTTGAAAACGGTTTCACAATCCCGTGGCTTATCATAATCCCCCCTTGATTAGCTAATATAAGTCCCAACAAATTTTCACCGACCAAACATCAATCATCAGTTAGTTATATCCCCTATAGTCATGATGCTTAAACCCCCAATGGAACCCTAAAATTCATGGTTTAATCCCCATGAAATAAACAACCAACTTCAAGGGTTACCAAGGTCCTTTGTTTAAGGATATGTTCACTAGAATCCAGGGCAGGGATAGTGACCCCTAGATGGTTGAAAACGGTGTCCCAATCCTCTAGCTTATCATAATCCCCAATAGACATGTACAAGTCCCAAATCGTTCACCAACCCAGGTATTTTCAATCGCTGAATTGGATTGATTATTCAATTCCTTTCCATGATTCTTGAGTGTTTTCAGAGAATTCTTCACTGGAGTGCGTGGGAACTGTGGTAAAATACTGGCAACAAGTTGCCCCCAATTCCCATCATTTCATCATTCGACGTTCTCCAAATTTCTCCGAGCCACGCACATGGCTCAACATCTCCTCGGGGATGTCACGCCATAACCTGATGAAATGACGGGGCAGCGGGACGTCGTTTCGACAGCTTGAAGACATCGTTACGCAGAAAAACACAACTTCGACTAGCCTCTTTGCATTTTGTTCTTTTCCACTTGTCCCATTTTGAAGCTAATTGCTGTAAACTCATCATATGTCCCTCACCGGGTTGAATAAAAAAACCTCTGCAACCACCTTAGATCCCACAAAAAGGTGGTAATGTTGAGCTGTGATACTAAAATATATCAAATAACATCAGAACAGCCATCTTTTCGTCATGTCAAAACTCTCCAAGATGTAAAACTCCCCATTTTTCCAGCGGTTTTTCCCCATGGCCCCAGGTGTTTTGTCAGCGCAACAAGCGCTCCGGCTGCTTCAGGAGGTAGCTGCCGCTTCCAAGCGCCACCAGACTTTCCTGCTGCGTCCAACTTTTCAGCAGCTCCTTTTGTTTCGAAGCGTCCGGCAGGAAGAGGGAGACCCCACGCCTTGGGCATTGCTGGGTGATGCTGAAAGGTGACGGGTGGTTCTTCCCAAAACCAGGCCGAGTGAAATTCATCTGAGATCCCAAGGAGTAGCCTCAAAATCCAGTAACTTGATGTAGTCACCTGTGAAAAATGGTCATTTCCCCTAGCTATGTTAGATTACCAGAGGCTACAAGATACGAAAAAAACACCCTTCAAACAGAAATCATGGTTCCTTTCGTGTATTTTGATTACCCTCTGGTAAACTAACAATAACTATTGAAAATTGCCATTTATAGTGAGTTTTCCCATTAAACATGGTGATTTTCCAGGGTTATGTTAGTTTACCAGAGGGTATAGCCCATTGGCCATTGGTGCTGATAAAATCATGTTGATTGCATCCTCATGTCGATGAATGCCCGAGCAAAGCGGGGCTGTGCCCGCTCCATCGGAAGTTTGCTTTGATGGGGTGTTTTCTGTATTAAGCATCCATTTTGAATGTACAGAAAACACATGTTTTTCAATTTTTTTTTTGGTTGATCACTATCACCATGTTTTGAATATAGTGATTGTCACCATGGTTTGTCACATTGTTTCCAACCAGTCAACGACGACGCCGGAATTTTGGACTGGTCGCTAGGCGTGGTTACGCTAGGCGAATTTTCATGGCTCCAGATACCCTCTGGTAATTTAACATAGCTATTGAAAATGGCCATAGAAATAGTGGATTTTCCCATTGAAAATGGTGATTTTCCATAGTTATGTAACAGTTTACCAGAGGGTACAAACCATTTCGTCCTCATTCATCCGTAAAGAAACACATGGATACATCTGGTGCAGACCTTAAGGTGTGATCTATGTCAGTGGCGACTCGGTGATGACTTGGATGATTTGGGGTCACCCCGACTTGGGAAACCCCCATATGTTGCCTGTTGGAGACAGACAGAAGCCTGACTTTGACAGACAGTTTTTGCGACATGGAGCAATCACGTACGGAAACACCAACCCGGGCTCATCTTGATATATGTTTAACACGATTTCCCTGATATGTATATATATATATACATATACATATATATATATCCCAAAAAAAACAAAAAAGAGGTCTCCCCAGTTGTCGACCTTTCAGCCCAGTCTCCCCAGATGTCGACCTTCCCAATATTCCAATCGATTGGGATCCAGCGGGTTCGCAGCGGTTCGAGGCTTCGCCTTTGTGCCGTGGCGGGGTCTCCGGCGCAGAAAGCGCTGGTTCACCAGCGCTGCGAGATAGCCTGGGCGCTGGGATCCGGTTGCTCATCTGCAAAAAATGATGCCATCACATTTGGATGACCCAAAGTTGACATTTATACATATATATATATATGTGTGTTTGTTTATTCATTTATTCATTTATTCATTTATTTATTTATTTATTTACTTATTTATTTATGTATATATATATACACACCCAAGTTGATGATCTATCATGATCATAACATCTATGTATATCATGATCATTTATACCCCCAAGTTGACACTTGGCCACAAAAACTTGCGACATCCTGCCACATCCTACGACCAGGTTGGTGCCGAGCTGCACGCGCCCCCAAGACAAAGTAGCACCTAGGAATGGCTACCCGACACCTATGGGAGATAGTAAACCCTCCAGTAATCAAACACGGGAGCGGGGAAATCCTCTTCACGACAAAATCATCCACAAGAAATGGACTTCCAATGTGGAATTTTCCAGCTAGATTAGATCATAGGAGGGCAAGATCTCTAGGGAGATTGTGTGACTCAATATGGAGGTTTCCTAAAAAAATGGGGTACCCCTGTTCATCATCCTTTTAGATTGGGATTTTCTATATGAAACCTCCCATATAATTACGATCAAAGATTTGGGTGCCCTGCATGGTCGGCACCCTGAGAAGGTGTCCATCTTTGCTGCCAGTCCTGGTATGTCTGGCTTGCCTCTGCACGGTCCATCGAGTTTAAAGATAGCTGAGAAAATCGAAAATTGGCCCCCCGGACATCAAAGAATCTCATGGTTTTCAGATGTGATGTTGACTGACGAATATCTTCCTCCCCATCTGTTGAAGCCATAAAAACCACCAGGTCCGATATGCCCCAAGGCGCTCCCAAGAGCACCAAGACCTCTGGGGAAATGGTCAGCTTTGGACACCTGGGGCCGGTGAAGCCATCGTTCAATGATACCAGATGGAGCTATCCAAGGTCATGGGGCTAGCCCAATAGCTGGATGGTTTATCATGGAAAATCCTCTATGAATTACTATAACTTTGGATGTTTTAGAAAATATAAAACTCTATAAAGGATCATCTAGACTTAGATCATTTGAGTTAAACAACCCAGTGACTGATCCCCCATTTCAGCAAAGCTCCAAAGGATTTACCTCTCTGGGGGAGAACCGAAAAATGAGGAGGGTTGTCAGTGGGAGGCAAGCTAAGAAACCCTCACAAACAATTAACTCACGGAGCTACCCCATAAAATGGTGATATATATAATGTGCTAGTAAAATGGGAACCGCCCCTATTGATAAACCTTGTTTTTTTTGTTGATCCTGGGTTACAATCCATTACACATATGGCCATGTGTCAGACCATGTGTCAAAACGTCAAAAAAAGAACTATGATCACTAGAGATCGAGATTGATCACATTAAGAATCACCCCAGAATTTAACCCTTTCAAAGGTCACGGATACGACGTGATACGACGGATACGAGTGACATGCTTGCTAAGGCAGAACAACAATCATAATATGGGTAAAACAATGTCATGTTTAGCATTCCCCAGTCATCAGCATAAATATATAGGTGGTATATATAAACCATTCCCAGTCATGGGTGGTAAAAATGACATTTTATGACATTGTTTTGCCCTTGGGGGATCATCCCACGCTCCTATTTAAGTGGTGGTTTTTTTTAACTGGGGCGCCACTTTCGGGCCGACTTACGAACCAGGTGGGATGGTCCTCCAAGTCAACCATTTACCCTCTGGTAAAACTAACATAACTATGGAAAATCACCATTTTCAATGGGAAAATCCACTACAAATGGTCATGTTCAATAGCTATGTTAAATTACCAGAGGGTACCCTCTGGTCTCATCAAACGTGGCTGGAACATCCTCCGGAGATGAATATTTCCTTCGCGAAATCATCGAACTGTTGCTGGGCGATGTTCCAAGCCACGTTTGACGACCGGAGATTTTTTGCTAAACGACGCTTTTTAATAAATGGCCCCCTCGCCGCGCCAAGATAATGTCCTGTTTTGAGCGAAATGGTGTTCTCTTATACAATGACCGCAGTGGATATAAACATGGAAAAACCTTCAAAACCCCATCAAACATGTTTAAAACTCCTCATTTCTCTCATAGTTTCCCCATCAAAACAATGCTTGGTCTGTTCCTATAGCCTTCATCAACAAGCTGGTTATGGGGATAACTGCCACCAATGAACCATGATCTACAGCTTGCCTAGTGAGTCTGCTGCCAAATATCATGTGTAGATATATGTACCATATATTGCACACTTTTTGAATATCTATGCAAGCATGAAACGGTATGTTCAAAAATGCAGCACCTCCAAAACCGTTTTTCTCCGTAGACAAACGCCATATATCATATATCATATCAAGTTAGTATCGATATACATATGTGTATACATATATATATATACACCCATAAAAGGGTGGTGTTATGTCATCATTAAACAAGCCAAATATGCTGAATTTTATTGAGCAATCCCGACAAAGAAGTCATATAACTATCTGTATCTACTGGTAATCTGGAAATTTAACAGTTTGCAAACTGGAAGCCGTGGCTAGTTTAGTTTGGTGACTGTCCGTAGCTAGGTCAAATGACGAGATGGAGTATATATGATATAATCCTTGGACAATAAATAGCTATACCAAACTCTTCCATGGGTATATATAACCAGCAAACATACCAGACCCTCCGGTCATCAAATGATACCCTCTGGTAATTTAACAGTTTGCTATTGAAATTGGTAATTTATAGTGGATTCACCCAGCTAGAAAATGGTGGATCTTTCAATCGTTTTTTGTATGTTTACCAGAGGGTATCAACTGTGGCTTGTTGGACAATCCCCCCAGCACTCGTTCCCTGATGTCCCCAGCGAACTTAGTACGAGCCGTCTCCAGATTAGGGGGTTTTCCAGTGCCACCCATGGTGATGATTACGGATACAGTACCCCTTGTAATATCTAATGAGATCCCCATATTCAATGGTATCCCTGTATGATAGTTGGTCATAGTATTTTAATGTACCAGTATTCTATATCTCAGGATTACCAGAGGGCAGATACATTTCCAAAATGGAACTCCTTTCCAATGGGGCATCTCCAAGACAATGGCTTTCAACACCATTTGGTGGACTATATAATTTTGGATGGTTTGAGGCTACCCCCATTTTCGGAAACCTCCATCAAACTCGATCACAGCACGTCGAAAGGTCAAGGCCATCCACAAAACATCTGGTCGCTGCGGTCAGTGCGAGCCCTGCCGCAAGCACCTCCGGACGCTTTTCGGGTACTATGGACATCTACGGACAGTCAAAAGTTCTCAAAATGATGATCATGTATGATGACATTTAATGATATTAACAGTATTTTACAGTAATTTATCATGCATGGAAAACCACCGTGATGAGGATGAGGATGAGGATGAGGATGATCATCATCATCCTCGTCGTCGTCGTCGTCATCATCATCATCATCATGGTCATGATGGTTGTCATGATGGTTGTCATGATGGTTGTCATGATGACGATCATGATGCTCACCAGGCTGATGCTACCAAAAGAAAGTTCGCAGTGAATCATAACTCTCAAAAAATGACTGGGCTGCTTGCTTTCTGCTAAAGGATGTTTCTCTATTCCCCTCATGCCCCAGTTTAGGAGGGTCTGAATGGCAAGCGGGCATAGAACCATCCGCTCGACTAGTTGAGGGGCCCCCCGAAGATCCATTGAGTGTTCTTATCGGTAGAACCTCGCTCAACGAAACAGATTTCATGAAATCACATCGCTTGAAGATGTTGCTTCCGAAAGGAGAAACTACATCTTACTCCACGGTAAACATGGATGTCGAAAACAACCATGGCTACGTGCTTTTTCATCCCTCTACGTCCATGGTTGGTGGGTAATATGAACGTGGCAAGAGAAAAAACCATTGAATAACCACAATCAACAACCATGACCATAATTCATTGCTTGTTCAGTTATGTATATCATAAGTATATCATATATCACCATATGTTTCATGGTTAAAAAGCCCTGGAAAAATGATGGCTCACATTTCCATCCCCTACATCCACCATGGTTTCTGGGGGGGTTATGTTAGGGGGCAGGGATTACATTAAAGTTAAGACAACAATGTCATAAACCACCCATATTTGATGGCTTATGTCATCCATTGATGTCAAAATTCGGGATTGTTTGCTACTCTCTACTCACATTACATCTTCTATGGAGTGGTTCAAAGTCATGGGGGTACCCCGGTTCATCATTCATTTTAATAGGATGTTCCATTCTAAACCATTCAGCTATTGGGGGATCCCCATTCCAGGAAACCTACATAAACCTACATTTGGGGGTGGGTCAAGTTACCTATTACCACTTGTTTTCCGGGCCGGGGGTTTATTATGGTTTATTATCCAGCAGCGGGTACCATCCGGGTGCAAAGCTCAGGGGCTCAGGGGTCCGAGCACCTTCCTCCCATCGCTCGATGCCATGAAGTCGTGGAAGTTTTCCGCTGCGCAGCCATGGTGCGCAGGCCGTCGATGTGGAAATTGCCATTGAGGCATGATGGCATGATGTGTTTCTTGGCTATTTCTATCAACTTGATGAACTTCATGAAGTTGATAAACTAAAATTATAGGTGAACATAGGTGAACTAGAATAGGTTGAGCTATTTTTCAAAGCAACAAATGGCTTGGCAATTTTTCGACTCCAGCTTGATGTCTTGCGCTACCGACGCTTTTTTCAACCTGTCGAGCGCTTTTTGGTCACTCGGTCACTCGGTTTGATGATTTGAGCAGCAAACACACGGGGAATAAGGAATGGACATGGGTTTGTCCAGTTCAATTAGCAAGGTTTGCTTCTAATTTGTGGTCGGAAATGAGTCAAAAATTTGCTACCAGTAGCTATTTTGATCTCTGGGTCAGCTTATGTTCAGACAAAGCCAGAAAACGAAAATGAAGAGAATGTCATGGAGGAAGAGGGGGTGAGGCTATTATTAGGTATGACTATGGTAGTAACCACCACAAGTCGGAATATAAACCCTATCAGGGCTATATATCTACTGATCACTGAAACTGCATCCCCAAGTACCCTTCTGAATTGAATTAATTATACCCCAACCCACGATACCAGTAGTGATAGAGAAGGTTCATACAAGCATATGCGATAGGAATACCACATGTGTTTACCGTGTGATCCCCTTTTCCGAGCGGATTTCTTCCATGATTTCTTATGAATTCTAGACGTCTATCAGATCAAAGTTGAAAACCGCTTTTTTTTGACACTTCTCCTAGTGTTTCTGATGTTTTGATAGCAGTATGACCATTTCTAACCCTTCCAGTTTGGTTCTTTACCACCCCTATTGAGTCTATCTACTGTATATCTGATTTTGTTCAGCGGGAACCAACCAGTGCCAAATCACCCGGTTGCCTGCCCAGCAAAGCACATGAGAAAGGTCCTGCGCGTACCAGGGAGAGCTATCCCCTCTTTTTGGTCGGTTAAGAAATAAAAACGTTCTCACTATTCGTCATACATACCCTCTCGTACACTAACGTAACTATGGAAAATCACCATGTTTAATGGGTAAATCCACCATAAATGGCCATGTTCAATAGCTTTTTGTATGTTTACCAGGCCGGGTACTCTCATCTTTCAACAAACATAGACCGTCATAGACCTTGATATCGGGTTAAATAAACCCTGAGACCCATGGTACAATATCAGAAATTCATCGAGCATTGTACCCTCTGGTAAACATACAAAAAGCTATTGAAAATGACCATTTATAGTGGATTTTCCCATTAAAAATGGTGATTTTCCATAGCTATGTTAAATTACCAGAGGGTAACAGGAAGAATCAATGTTTATGTGAGCTCAGTGAGTTCCCTTTCTTTAGGAAGGTAAAACTTTCAAATCGCCACGAAGAATTGCGGACATTCGGTCGCCATGATTACCTGCGAGATGATCAGCTTCCCCAATATCAATGATCCAAAAGGTCATGTGGAGAGCCAATTGCCCAGAAATATCCAGAAATGCATATCATTCATGATCTTAGATGCAGAAATGCATATCGTTCATGATCTTAGAATTCTTAGATGATCTCAGTTTATGAAAACAATTGGTTCCCACCGCACCGCTGGCACCTCCATACGAGTCAACAGCTCACAAAGCGACGCCAGCTCGCTACCTACGGACGCGACAAGGGGCGTCCCTGAGACCAAAATTTCCACCTGAACAGATACTGAAATCTAGCCATGGGGTGAATGAACTTGGAGTAACACGTATGGAACTATGGATGAACACGGAATCTGTCAAACATATTCACTCTTCAAACATCACATCATGTCTGATGTATGCAACTCCCGGATGATGGGATGATGGCATGTGCGGGATGGGTAAAATGAAACATGTGCATTGATGGGTACTTGCTGGACACAATTGCAATTAACCATAAGACCCGAACTATAGAAATGATCCCAATCTCGCTGAAGTGTTCATATTGAAGTATGCAATTGTCTATCATCATCTCTTAGAAATGTGTAGACCATCCGCTGCATTTATTCTAACCGGTTTGCCTCCGACACTTTCATATCCATGATTCGTACCACACTATCCATAGGGATACATATCTTGGATATTACAATATTTCACATGGATGATATCAACAATAGAAAATACTGATACATATTATAGATTCAGAAACTGAATGAAATCAACACATCAAATTGGTTGCTTCCTCTCAAATAGTCATCGTTGAGTTGTACGGCCTGCCAAGAAATTGGGATATGGCCAAAACTTGAGAATAGCACCTAAGAAATCAGGGGGCAAAGGGAAACCATGAACAGCAAATTCAATTTTGGCAACATTTCTGGCCCAAAAAAAGGGATGAACATTGAAAAACTCAGCACATATGTGATGAGGTCGTACCAGAATCACTCTTCTGAGTAAATTATCATATTTCACTAACCTGAATCTTGCGGCCATTTGGGGATGATTTCCCATATAAAAACCATGATTCCAGGCTTCGGGAGAACAGGGTTCGGTCGTGATGAAATTTACCCAGACTCTTGGATCAGGGACCCCTCAGCAAGGCGCATGGCTGCTATAGCCTCACCAAAAATCATCGAGGATACAAAAGGAAGCAAGTAGATCCCATATATCATACATGAAGATGTATACATATATGCAACAAAATATACATATATATATATACATGCATATTTAGAAGTATATATATATATTGTATACATATATATATATATATACATATACATATATACATATAATAGCTACTGCTTTCTTGTCCTCCAATCTGGCAACTCGCCCTGCCTTCCTCTGCCGAGAGCAAATCCACCAGCGTCCACTGCTCCATCGCCTCCAAAGGGACCTGGCAGCGGATGTTTCTGGAGAAATGATATAAACCAGCTATTTGGGAATGGTTTATACCACCATTAACTATGGTTTATACCACCTAACTATGGTTTGGGAATGGTTTATACCACCTATAAAAATGGTTTATGATACGCAAATAACTATAGTTAATGGGATTTATAAACCAACTTAGCTATCTAATTGTTTGGGAATGGTTTATACCACAATGTGGGGCCCCCGTTTTCGATAGCTAAGTTGGTGAACACAACTCCAATAACTATATGGTTTATGATACGCAAATAACTATAGTTAATGGGATTTATAAACCAACTTAGCTATATAATGGTTTGGGAATGGTTTATACCACAATGTGGGGCCCCCGTTTTCGATAGCTAAGTTGGTGAACATAACTCCAATAACTATATGGTTTATGATACGCAAATAACTATAGTTAATGGGATCTATAAACCAACTTAGCTATCTAATGGTTTGGGAATGGTTTATACCACAATGTGGGGCCCCCGTTTTCGATAGCTAAGTTGGTGAACATAACTCCAATAACTATATGGTTTATGATACGCAAATAACTATAGTTAATGGGATTTATAAACCAACTTAGCTATCTAATGGTTTGGGAATGGTTTATACCACAATGTGGGGCCCCCGTTTTCGATAGCTAAGTTGGCG